>Ga0257123_1000007_pt1 | contig 231281 bp, 175 predicted proteins | sample SI106_135metaG_FD_190185 | JGI IMG/M metagenome (GOLD analysis project Ga0257123, IMG submission 190185) | Marine microbial communities from Saanich Inlet, British Columbia, Canada - SI106_135 | ecosystem: Environmental > Aquatic > Marine > Inlet | place: Canada: British Columbia | collected...
AATCGGAACTTTACGGATAACTATCCACAGGCTATACGAGATAGCGAAAAGGTAGCATTTGTTGGCGAATATTGTGGATATAACACCCTAATTGCGATGGCATATTTCCTGGAAATCTATCTATTTTTGATTTTCAGACCCATTTTTCTAAGCCATATATAAATATATATAAACTATTATGATATACATATCCACTTGTATGCTTTTAATTCTAAATCAAAATAATGCATTAATTTTGCCCCGACATTTCCAATTTATCCTGGGGAACTTCTTTTCTTGATTCTTTAAGTGCGTTTTGCACTAAAGAGAGATAAAAAAAGGGGTCATCCATGATGGAGGACGGCCCCTTTTTCAATTTATGCCGGAAATCTCTTAAAATCAGCTTTCCAACTATTTTAACCTGGCTTAATTTACGGCTTCTTCGTCTGTGAATCGCTCACTGACTTCCTCGGTAGTGACCACTGAAGGTTCCTTAAATCCAAGCAATCTTTCAATTTGTGCCAGAGAACTCAGATGCGCATACATGACAGGCAGGTAGCGTTTCTCGCGAAGTTCCATGAACTTCTCATCGGAAAGAGAATTGAGTCTCTCTTCATTGAGAACATAAGCGCCAGCGATATTCTTAATCTCCTGCTCCACACGGACCTTCATATTCAGGGGAGTGAACATATTCAAAGCGGTCATATACTGACAGAATTCTTCGGTGAAGCGTTCCATCTGCTGAAGTTCACCAAGGTATTTTTTAACGGTTTCCATGACTTCTGCGGGTTCCCCGGACTTATCAAATAAATCCTGACCCTCTTTTTCGTTTACAAGATCACTGTCTTCATCGAGACAAACCGTATAGCGATTCTCCTCGGGAGTTTTAGCGAGGGAAAAGGGATACCTGCGGATAATGGCAGGTATATAGGATGCCTTCCATTTTCCGTCTTCTTGAACGAAGAGATTTTCTCCGGCATTGAGTCCTAGTAATACCGTGGGACGGAACTGGTCCTTTTCCTTATCCTCAAGAAAAACAATCGGGTAAGTAGACGCAGCACGGGAGAATTCGTGAACCATGATCGAGGCAAGATGTACATCCTTGGCAAAATCAAAATTACTAAGCGGCTTAACCTTTTTCTTTTTGTGGGCTTCCTTGGTGATTGGGACGATGTTTTTAAACATTTGAATACTCCTGTATTGAAAATCAATATTTTCCCGGTTGAAACATAGGGTGCACAATTATGCCTCCCTATGCCCTGAGAGTCCAATTTTTGATCGTAAATAGTGCGGATATGATAAGAAAATGAGTATTTATAGTAGCTAGGAGTCTGTCGGAGAATTGAGTTTGTGACGAGACCGAGCGAAAGAATCAGGATCAAGGTAGAGGCAATAAAATTGCCGAGGGTGTGCTGGAGCACATTGAGAGCGGTTTTCTCGGTGACAACGCCGAGCCTGTTTTTTGCAGCCGGTCGCAGTAAAAGGCAATTCTCCGACAGAGGCTCCCAGGGAACTGGAAGGGTGAAAAAGAAGGTGCATCCCTCCCCTTTTTTGGATTCTACCCAGACTCTACCTCCGTGGCGCTCAATAATTCTCTTTGATAGCGCTAACCCAACTCCGGTTCCCTCATACTCTTCGGGGGTATGAAGCTTTTGAAAGATGGTAAAAATTCTCTCAATGGATACGCTCTCCTTAAAACTTGTAGCTCAGACCAATACCCACGATTCTGCCCGCCTCAGGAACGCCGATTTCAGAGTCCCATAGGGATGGGTTTCTTAGGTTTCGATCAAAGAGATTTCGTACCCAAAAGTATGCGCTGGTGGTCTCCCTGATATGATAAGACAGGGAAATATCCGTACGCAGGTAAGAAGATAGCGGATTTGCCGTTGCAGAAGTTCCATCCTTCCACTCACCCATATAACGGATCCCAAACCATGCATTCCATCTTGAGTTGATTGGTTTATAGTCGGTCAGAAGGTTCAGTATGTGCCTTGGAAACGCCTCATAGGAGCTTCCAGTATCCTTATTCATACTTCTAATCCTCGATGCTGAAAGCGTACTCTCCCACTCCCTGGAGAACTTTCTTTTATAGGACATCTCCACACCATTCGATTCGTTTTTTTCAATGTTTGCGAAAGCCACAGCGACAGGGTCCTGCTGAATCCCATCCTTCCAGCGGTTTTCAAAATAAGTCAGCTGGAAATGGGAGTTACCGCTGTGTTTCATGTATACCAGTTCCATGGAATCCATTTCTTCCGGCTTTATGTCAGGATTTCCGGCAACTCTTCCGGTTCCGGAAATCTCCCCGGCAGTAGGTGCTCGAAAGGCATTTCCGTATAACGCCTTCCAAGTTGTTTCCTCATTTGGGTGATAAACCAGACCGAGGCGTGGTGTAAACTGGTTCCCGAATCCAGGATAACGATCTAACCTGGCTCCGTAATGAAGGTTCATCTGATCGTTTAGCGGAATCCTTCCCTGGTAAAAAACACCCTTGGCGGTACCCTTTATTCCGTCAAAAACGTCGGGAGAGGCACCGCTATTGAGGAATCCCAGGTAGGTTTCTTTAACCCTTAGACGGTCAAGATCAGCCCCTACTACCCATCGAACGGAATTTCTACCTTTCTCAGGACTTTTTAATCGAAGCTGAAGACCGGATCGTAAATCTTTTCGACCCGAGATCCGCCGATCGTCAGGAGGTGCGGAGTCAAATTGAAAATCAAACCGGGAACTCCAGTGGTAAGCAGATATCTCCAGTGTTCTCCCTTGTTTCAATTCCCGGTGATGGGAAGCCTTCAGGAAATTAAAGCGGGTATCGGCATAAGCATTATCTTCAGCAGCACCAAAAAAGGGACCGAAAACAGAGAGAAGGCCAGGAGACTCATCAGTTTCCCACTGGTGGGAAAGAAAGGTCACTTCATAGCGGCTTGCGGTTTCGCTCTTTACCGACCATTTCAAAAGCCCGGTACCGGCCTGCCAGGTTTCTGAACGCTCTAGAGTTTGACCCGGATTCTGGTAGCTCTGGTAGGAGAGATGCTGGTTCCCCTGGCCGCTAACGGAAAAGTTGGCGCTGATACGCTGGTCTCTGCCTAAGGATTGACTGGTACGTAGAGTAAATTCAGAAAGTTTGCCATCGGATACGCTGGAATAAAACTCTGACTCATCCATTCCCGGGTCATAGGTGTTTAGTGCTATAACACCCACAAAGGCATCCGCTCCATAGATAGCGGAACCTGGGCCCCTGACCATCTCCATGCTGTCAAATATTTGCAGGTTGAGATTGGACCGGCCATAGAGCCCGGTCCGAAAGGACAAACCATTCAGAGGAACACCGTCAAGAAGATAGGCTTTTCCTCTGACGGTAGAAGTATTTGTAGGAAAACCCCGTACTGCTATTCCAGTCCCGCCCCAGGTTGAATAGGTAGCAATTCCGGGAAGAAAATCTAGAAGATCCCTCAGGCCGCGTTTTGAACCGCGCCTGGTCCACTCCTCCCTCTCAATATAGCTAACTACTGCGGGGGTATCCGATTCTCTCTCTTCAAAGAGAGAAGAGACACGGACCCTGATCTCCATTAATTCCTCAAGGTCCATCTCATGTAAATTTTCAGCCATCAAAACTGCTGGAGATATTTGTATCACTAAAGCGGCTAATAGCTTTAAATTCATGACTCTCCTATTGCAACAAATAAACTGAACGAACTAGAAAAACCAGGGTTGCAGCCGCAAAGAACTAAGCTTCCTCTTTCTCAAATGGAAGGGTGAAAAAGAAGGTGCATCCCTCCCCTTTTTTGGATTCTACCCAGACCCTACCTCCGTGGCGCTCAATAATTCTCTTTGAGAGCGCCAACCCAACTCCGGTTCCCTCGTACTCTTCGGGGGTATGAAGCTTTTGAAAGATGGTAAAAATTCTCTCAAAGAATCGCTCATCAATTCCAATTCCGTTATCCCTGACGCTAAAAACCCATTCCAGCCCCACCTTCCTGGATTCAGTGTGAACTTTAACGGATGCGCCGGATCGAAACTTCAGGGCATTATCAAATAGATGTCTCCACACCCTCGTCACCTGGTTACGATCCACCCAGAGTACGGGAAGGTCTCCTATCGTGAATTGCACTTCAACCTCATGATAATCTTTCTCAAGAGTTGATCTCGCATCTTCAGCCAGTTTATTGAGACTGACCTCGGTAAAATCTTTGCCCCTTGAGTTCACCCTGGAAAAATCAAGAATGTCATGGATCATATTCTTCATTCTCCGGGCCCCATCAACCGCAAATCCTATAAATTCCTGATTGCTTTGATCAAGTTGACCTTTAGACCGCTGGTTTAGAAGACCAAGGTAGGAGCTAATCATACGCAGGGGTTCTTGCAGATCATGGGAGGAAATATACGCGAATTGCTCAAGCTCACCACGGGAGTTCTCTAATTCCGCGCTGGTTTTTTCAAGATCCGACAAGAGTCGAGTCCGCTCAGAGTAATATCTAAGAATACGGTTTAGCGTCTCAGAATTCTCCTCGCCCTTCAACAAGTAATCCAAAGCCCCATCCTTCAAGCATTTCACGGCTAAATCCCTGTCTTTAACAGGAATTAGCACAATAAGAGCGGTAGGGTTCGAATCCGAACCCCCTTTCTGAAGTTGTAGAAGGTCTTTAAAGCCAGGAAGGGAATAATCCGCAAATAGAAGTTCATAGGAGTTTGTTTCCAGCAATTGTAAAGCCTGCTCCGAGCTGGGGACATCGTGGAAATTGAAAACGATTCCGCTTACCGCTTCAAGATTCTTTCTTAATTGCTGTGCCTCGTCCTTATCTTCCAAAACAAGAAGAGCATTGAGGATAGGAGCGTGATCTTGACCGGCCGTTGGGGATACCGGGGAGATACATTGGGTCTGGGACATCGGTCCATTATATACCCAAAGGACAAAGGATTAGATTATTGAGTTTCGCTTTCTTTTCTTGAGGAGTAGAGCCAATCCATGAGCAGCACGGCCAAACCCGCCAGAATTCCAACCCCGGCAGTTAATCCAGGGTTGATATGATCTCCCGGGTATCGAAGGGAGGGGTCGTTGGTAAAGAGGGATAGTGAAGGTATGAATCGCAGGGACAAGTGTGTAGCGACGGAGATAAAAGCTGCCAAAAAGACGCTCGAACGGCGGATCTGGAAATCAAACATACCGCAGATCAGGGGGAAGACCGAGACATTGCAAAATGCATAGATCCAGGTCTGTGCATAAATCGCGATGGAAAGACTCTTAGAATAGTACTGCTGCAAGCAAAGCACATAGGCAAGGATTCCAAGTCCCACGAGTGTAAGCTGGGAAACCCTGAGCGCTAACTTGAGCCTGGCCTGGCGGTCGAGAGACTCAAGGCTTGATTTTCTCAGGTTGAGATACAGATCATTAGAAAAAATGGCTGTAAGAGCCACCAAGATCCCATCAAGAGTCGACATTCCAGCTGCTAAAAGAGCGATGGAAACCAGTGACGTGATCGCTGGATGGAAGCTCTTGGCGATATACAGTGATGTAACCTGATCGATGGAGCCCAGGTATTGTCCTTCAAAAAGCACTCTTGAGTAGAGTCCAACGGACATAACCAGAAGATAGAGGAGTCCAATGATCACGGTATACAGAAGGTACTTATTCACCTCTGCATCCGTCTTGACATAGAGAGACTTTATCAGGAAGTGAGGTTGGGCTGTCAGTGCGAATCCCACGCAGAAATTTGCCACAAATACTTCGAAAAAATTGCGAAACAAAGCGCTGGTGGGATTGATTGCCTTCAGTAAATTAGGATCCTGAGCTTTCAGAGATGTCCACAGCTCCCCACTTAGCAGATGCCATCCTGAGCCAACCAATAGCAGTGCTACCGCGATCATTAGAAAACCCTGCACCGTATTCGTATAGACATGGGCATAGGTTCCACCAAAAAAAGTATAGGAAAAGACAAAGAGGATGATAAACAGAAGCGCTGCTTCAAAGTGATAGGTAGGGAAGATCTGCACGAGACCAAGGGTCGTATCAATCAGTATGGCGGAACCATAAGCAATGAGAACCACCATAGCGATCATTACCATGTTCATCAGGGCATAAACAATGGTCAGGGTAGTGCTATCAAATCTCTGGCCTATCCACTGGGGTACGGTCAACGCCTTAGTTTGATTTCCATATTTTCGAAATCCCTTTGAAAGAATGATAATCCCAAGGAATAAGCCGCCTCCCGCCGCAATTCCGAAGCCACAGAGTGCTGAAATTCCGTAGGCATATACAAAGCCGGGATTGATCACAAAAGTGGCTGTACTCGTCATGGTGGCTGCCAGGGCAAAGGCAACAACCCAGGGCTTCATATCCTGGTTTCCCACCGCGTAACTATCCAGTGACGAAGTTTTTTTGTTCCCCAGCCATGCCAGGTAGAAGGTCACCACTATATAGAGACCAAAAGCTACCCACTTTACCCAGTCATAAGATTCCATCAAATATCCTTAGTGCTTGAAGTGACGCATCCCAGAGAAGATCATGACCATCTCAAGACGGTTAGCCGCTTCAATGACCTCGTCGTCACGCATAGAGCCTCCCGGTTGAATCACATGACGAATTCCGCAGCGCGCCAACTGCTCCAATCCGTCGGCGAAGGGAAAGAAGGCGTCTGATGCTGCCACGCAGTGCAAAGCCAGCTGATCGCGAATGTAATCCTCCTCCTCCATCTGCTGAATTCCGGGAAACTGCTCTCGAAGAAAGTTGATTTCAGATTTGAGGATAGCATTGTGATACGGTGTTCCCTGCCCCTTAATCACGCGAAACTCCTCTCGCAGATTCTCAACCGCTCTTGAAATCGCGATCTGGGCACTATCTTTACGGTTAGGCTGCCCCATTCCTGCCCCGATAAGTTGCAATCCTCCACAGGGTAGTAAACGACCGATTCCGATGGCATTTGATTTGAGATGCTTGGTGCTTCGATTGGCAAAGTCGAAAACCGGACCCATTTCGGGGTTAGGTTCACGAGCACTCACCACACCTACCATACGTTGAGTGTTGGTATGAGGGTCCAGGATATATTGAGCTCTGCCAAGAATTGAATTCGAGTCCAGGGATAGGATATTTGAATGATCTGCCTGCTGGATTAACAATCCCCCTCGAATACTTCGAAGTTCCCTCCTATCCCCTTGCGGAATCCGTAGAGAACCAAGCTCCATCAGACGCAGTTTACGTTTGGACTTTTTACCCCGCAGCCATTCCAGGGCCTCAGGTGTAAAGGAGGGGGCCAGGATCAACTCCACAAACCATCCCTTAGAACCGCTGCCTGATTCGCGGTTTGTAAGCACCTCAAACACTTCCCGGGTCACTTCCGTATTAAATGCCAGAACTCCTCCAAAAGCACTGGTTGGATCGCCCTGCCAGGCTCTCTGAATGGCTCTTTCAGAACTCTGGGCCAGGGCAAGTCCACAAGGATTTCCATGCTTAAGAACAACCACGCAGGGCTCTTCCACTGACTGAAATTCCAGCAGGGCACCCAGGGCACTATCCCCATCCAGGTAATTATTGTAACCAAGTACATCTCCATGAACCTGTTCTGCCCTGAGTAGGGAGGGACCAGGCTCTTCTTCGATGTGCGCCAGAGCACCTTTCTGATGCCAGTTTTCTGCGTATTTTTCAAGATCTTGAACATCTTCCAGGCAGATTTGCTCACTTCTCTTACCTTCGAAGCTGGAACCCAGGAATGTTTCGATCGCACGATCGTAGCGACCCGTGTGTTGAAATACTTTAACTGCCAGACGCCTTCTCATGGAAAGCATCACTTTACCCCCGCGAAGCTCAGAGATAATCTCCTCATAATCGCCGGGATCCACCACCGCGAGTACATCACGATGGTTCTTGGCCGCCGCGCGAAGCAGTGTTGGTCCACCAACATCAATCTGCTCAAGGACAATATCCAGGTCATCAGGATTAGCTTTGGCGGTCGCCTCAAAGGGATAGAGATTTACGGCAACCAGATCAATGGAGCGAATCTTATGTTTACGAACCTGTTCGCGATGACCTTGATCCGATCTCTTGTAGAGGATTCCACCATGCACTACCGGATGTAGGGTCTTTACCCTGCCCTCAAGCATCTCTTCGGTACCGGTCAGGTCCTGAACCTCCAGTACCTTAACTCCGCTTTCGAGCAAATGTGCTGCGGTTCCTCCGGTGGAAACTATCTCAAAACCAAGATCCTGTAACGAGCGGGCAAACTCCACTACCCCTGTTTTATCGGACACACTGATGAGCGCGATTGGTTCAGTTTTCATATCAATATGCCCTTTCATCACGATCACAAAAGTAATTCCAAAGAGCACGGTTTAATACACGCAGTCCTCCCTTTTCAGGATAGGTGCCATCCAGGCATGCGGTATCAAGTTCCATACCCCTATTGTGGGAGCGGCGATGTTCTGTCACATCGGGATAAATCACCCTTACACTTCCCTCCCAATCCATATCCCGCGGGGTGACAAGATCTCCAATTTTTTGGGAGATCTCATCATAGGTGAAGAGATCATAAATCTGGTCAACGAGATTTAGCGGGACGAACTCGGGATCAGCGTCAATTTTTTCCTGCTGCTCGTGAGTTGCGAGTTTAATCTCCTCGAGCCTTCCCTCATATCCACGCTGGTAAACAAGTGCGATGGCCGCGCGAAAGGCGATGAATTCACGCAATGTGGACATCTCAATTCCATATGGGCAGGGATATCGAATCTGCGGGCAACTCGATACCACAACTATCTCTCTTGCCCCGGCTCTTGCGAGAGTGCGAATGACATTTCGTTCGAGGGTGGTACCCTTCACCACTGAATCTTCTACCTCCAGAACCCGTTTTCCATAGTAGAGACGAGCGCTATCCTCAATGGAATCATAGGCCGTGGCTACCAGTTGATGACGGTCCTTCTTCTGGGAGATAAAGGTACGAATTTTATGGTCCTTGGTCAGGGTCTGTTCGAATCTTGGCCTGGTCATCAGAATCTTTTCCAGGCGCTGAGCATCCAGCTCTCCAGATTCTTTCAAATTCAGAATTTCCTTAGCCTGCTGTCTGGCCTGGATGGAGAGAAGTTCTTCGTAGAGTCCGAGTGCGGCAGATAGAGAAGTATTGGGAACATAGCTAATCACCGTATCGCTAAGATCTCCCAGGAGATGATGAACCTTTATAGCCAGATCTGCCCCAAGCCGCTTACGGGTATCATAGGTTCCGCGATTATTGGGTCGATTAAAGTAAACCGGCTCGAACATGCATGGCCGCGATTCAACGCGATCTGAAAACTGCTCAAGTTGAATTCGTCCATCCGCCTTAACAATGAAAATATGACCCGGTGGAAGCTCCTGGATATCATCGTTGACCAGTCCCAGGGTCGAGAAAGTCGTAGCTATAGCGCTTGGTTCTGACGCAGCGATCACAAACTCTTCTGTTTTGGCATAAAACAGGGGACGTATTCCGAAAGGATCGCGGCAGAAGAATGAATCCCCATTTCCTACAATTCCTTCAATGGCATAGGCACCCTTCAATTGGCGATTCACCCTTCTCATGACATGCACAAGATCAAGATCAGAACTAATTTGGTCCATACTCTTGCCTGGACCTGCCAGCAGCTCGTGAGCAAGACTTAGAAAATGGCCGAAGCTCTCCGCGAGAGTCTCCATGTCCGAAAGAGAAGTGGGAGCTTTACCCAGGCTGCGCATAAAGTCGCGCTGCTCCTTATTGTTGGCAAAATTACCATTCATGGCTATGGCGATGCGACGGGTGGGCCAGGCATCCATTTTTTCAATGGGGTGTACATAGCGATAGTCCACCTGGCTGAGCATGGTTGAGTAAAGGACATGCCCGATCATCACCTGGCCGGCACGCTCATCAGCGATACACTTCCCGGTTAGATCCTTGTCCAACACTGACTTGTATAGATCCACAACCGGATCCGCTGATATCATTTTGTCCTTGAAGAGATACTCGCTATCTGGACGGGAATGGTAAGGAATAAACGCGGTCGCTATGCCTGCGGCATCCTGTCCCCGGTTCCGTTGACGCAGGAGCATCAGATAAACGAGGTTTAGCAGAAAATAAGGGTCCGCATACTTTTCTGTATAGTACTCGGGATCCTTACGAAGCCTGATATAGGCAATGCCGCAATGGTGCCCGATGGTATCTTCAGATGGCAGGGAATTTTCTTTCACAGGTCTAAATTCCCTTCGCAATATCCGAGCGATACATCATGCCCTCAAAATAAAGCTTTTCAGAATCCAGGAAGTCATAGACTTTTTTTCTGGCCTGCTGCAGGTCAGTTCCCGTTCCCACCAGGTTCAAGACTCTACCGCCTGAGGTATAAACATCCTCTCCCATTCTCCTGGTCCCCGCATGAAAGAGGCACAACTCTTCGGGAAGACTCTTAAGACCGGAGATGAGCTTTCCCCTTTCATAGGAACCTGGATACCCATCCGATGCCAGGACCACGCCCACACATTGGTTAGAAATCCACTCCAGCGGCCCCGGATTCTCACCCATCGCGACAGCACAAAGGGTCTCCTGTAGGTTAGATTTAAGACGGGGTGCCAGTACCTGAATCTCCGGGTCTCCAAAACGGCAGTTGATTTCAACCACACTGCTCTTTTCATCCTCTAACATCAGCCCCACATACAAGACGCCTATATAGGGGATTCCCAGCCTTTTTAATCCCTCCACCACAGGACGGGCGATGGTTTGGGTGATTTCAGTCACCCGCTGATCGTCAAGCAAGGGGTTCTCACTAAAGGCACCCATTCCCCCGGTATTGGGTCCGCGATCACCATCATAGGCCCGCTTATGATCGCGGGCCGAACTCATGGGAATGAGGATGTCATTGTTTGAGTTGACCAGGTAAAACAAGGAAGCCTCTTCCCCGGCGAGAAACTTCTCCACCAGTACTCCGCTCCTGCCCGAACCGCCATAAGCCCCTGAACCCAGGTCAGCGACAAATTTCTCAGCGGCGGCAAAATCACCTTCCTCTCCCTTCAATACCAGAACTCCCTTTCCCGCTGCCAGCCCATTGGCCTTAATTACAGCTGGAAAACCCCTCTCGTTTAGAAAAGAAGGAATCTGCGAAATTTCCGAGTAGGGAAAGAATTGATAGGAGGCAGTAGGAACCTTGAAAATCTCCATGACTTCCTTGGTGAAGAGTTTTTCGCTTTCAAGTCGAGCACCAGCCTGAGAAGGACCAAAGGTCGTAATTCCTTTGCTTCTGGAAAGATCCGCCAGTCCCTCATCGAGATCCGCTTCGGGTCCCCCGATGAGAAGATCAATTTCCCTGCGCTTACACTCATCTACGATGGAAGTTATGGAATCTGCCGCTAAATTCTCACCCAGTTCGACAGTTCCCCCGTTTCCCGGAAAAAGAAAGAGTTCAGTCCGGGGATTTTGCCGGTGGATGGTATCCGCGATGGTGTGCTCTCTCCCTCCGAAGCCGTTCTTTCCAACAATAGCAATCTTCATCAGACCTCTACCTTCTCAAATGATGTCCTGTTTTGAATGTTCTGAAGCCGGGGCTGGAACTCTTCCCTGCAAAACTCCAAGACCTGTTCAACAGATCTTCCCACAAGGACCTGAAGATCGAAATCGGAAGTGCTGCTCAGCTCAGAAGTATTGAATCCCTGCTCAGTCAAAATCTCCAGGAAAGGATTTTCATTTCCTTTCTCAATGCTCTTTCTAGACTGCAGCATGGCCCGCCTCATAACTTCATGTACTTCCTGCCTGTCAGCCCCGGACTGTACTGAGTCCATCAGAATTCGTTCGGATGCCAGGAAGGGAATTTTTTCCCTCAGGTGTTTGCTCACCAGCCCTTCATGAATCGCAAATCCACCTTCGCTCATTGGCTCTGCCTCCGCGAAGATAGAGTGAATCAACCTCAGTACACTCTCGGTACATAACAGGGCATCGTCGGGTTTAAGCTGGAATGGATACAAGCCCCATTTCAAACGAGCCAGGCCGTTGATCCGTTCGCTTTTCATCGGATTTTTCTTATAGGCCATCGCGGAAGATCCGATCTGATCCGCACCGAAGGGTTCATTGAGTTCCTCATCGTGCTGCAGTAAACGTAGATCAAGGGCAATCTTATGCGCACCGATCATCCATTGATTTAAAAGACTCTCCACCCGGAAAGCAGCCATCTGCTCATCGCAAGACGCGCCAAGCAGTCCACTGGATTCCCATTGCTCGAATAGTTCCTGGGTTAGAATGAGTTGATAGGACCACAGGCAGACCCGTTTGCCATAGGTGGTGGGCTGGGCGATCTGGTAGTGGGTAAAACCCAGGCAGGCAAGATCCCTTGTTTTCATTGCCAGATCCTCAAACGCCTCAAGAGATCCATAGAGAAGAGTCTTGAGATAATCTAAAGCGGCCAGTCTCTTGGAAGTGAGAAGCTTATCCGAAGTTTCCCTGAACTGCGCCTTTGAAACAGACGTCAAACAAAGTCCCACCAATTGATCACAGGTTAAAAAGGCTTCATAAAACAGAATTCTTCTGGTTGAAGAATCATCAAGACTGCGTTCAATCCACTGGTTCGCCGCCATTTCACAGCAACTTTGAGCCAGTCGCTCCAATTCCATGTTGAGCCGGGCGAATTCAGGAAAATGGCCAAAAAACCTGTCCAAGACGGTACCTATGCGCTGCAAGAGTGATAAGACCTGGTAGTCAACGACGCGCGGATAGGTCTGAGAAGTGATCGTAAGAGTGTTCTCAAATCCCAGTGCCTGGGCTAACTGCCGGTCCAGCAGACGAACCTTTTCATGATCCCCACCAAAGAGTTGCAGATAACTGGCCTGGGTTCCCGTGGTCCCTTTGGCTCCCCTGGCCTTCATAGTAGAGAATTGGACTTTCAAATCAGTGCAAATCTCATCCAACAGATTGGGGGCCGAGGAATCTGACATCAGCCCCTGGGGAAGGACCTTTTTCAGCTCCTGAATTCTTTCCATCAGGAGAGTTAAGGCGGACCTTATGCTTATTAGTTCCTGGTTATCGGTGACCAGGCAGCTTGTACCCCCGGCATGCAGAAGTGATCCGGCACCCGGACATCTGGCTTCTACTTTCTCACGAAATTCACGCAACGCAGCCATGACATCATGCCTGGTCTCGCTCTCAATTTTACGAACCCTTTCAAGATCCAAGTCTTCCTGGCTATCCTCCATAGCCTGGATATGTGCTGGTTCAATGTTCAGTCCCAGGGAAGCCTGCTCCCTGGCAAGGGTTACCCATATTCTCCGCCAACCCAGAAGGCGTGCGCGCGAGCTAAAGATTTCTTTCATTCCCGCTGATGCATGAGGAAAATCAATATCCTGGCAGTTGATTCCCAGGATGGATCGAAGTTGCTCTGAGCTATAGCGAGAGTAAAGGGGGTGATTTCTCATATTCTCAGGTGATTTTGCCTTCCATATAGTTTTCGCAGGCCCATTGTTTATATTCCACTGTAGACTTTTCCAGCGGTGGCGCATCTCGAAGCATGGCTGGACACCAGAGGTTTCTGAGCCCGCCGAACATCGCTACTGCCAGTTCATTGAGCCTGGATGGAACCTGGGGTGCTTTGGGATAATCCCTGGGCCTGGCACCCTTTTGCTGAGCTTCGCTCAGTGCTTTTACCCAGTCCGGATGAGCCGCGCTATAGTGATCGCGGAAAATTTGCTTGGAAACATTCACAAATGCTTCCGGATTATGGTTTTTCCCGGGTACAAAAATTTCCATGCTGTCGCGAAATTCATCGAGAGATTTGAAGGATCGGCCAACGTAAGCACTGGTTAGTTCATCGATGGCCAGGGGAATATCTGCGAGTACCAATTCTCCCTTGGCGTCCAGCGCCCATTCCAACTTGAAGTCATTGATGATCAGTCCGCAGTTGGAACCTTTTTTCAAGGCATAGGCACCTATCATTCTTGCGAAGAGATCAATTCGATTAAAAATCTCCACCGACTCCTTACACAAGATTCGAAGCTCTTCCCAACCCAGGTATTCGTCCACTGCCCGATACTTCGTGCTGCCCTCCACAAACATACGGGGAAGAATGACGGGATAAGAGCCCGGCATCTCATTAAGCCCCAGGCTCTGGGGAAAGAGGGACTCATTTTTCAGCCTCTTACATGCCGATGAGGTCTCCGTAACAAGATTTCTGACGATGCACTCAAGAGGGATCATACGACAGGCCCGGACCTCTGAGAGGTCTACGTGATCAGGATTGAGAGTCTGCACACTCGCGACCATCATGGCATTCTTGGAAACCCTTTCGCGAAAGAGAGTACGGATACCAAGCTGTTCAATCTCGCGAAAGCTTTCAACAGCCATAGTACAGAGATCTTCCCCCTTAAAAGAAGTCTCAAAGGGAAGCTGTCCGTAGTCCTTCACAGAACTGAAATCAGTAAATTCGAAAATGGCTTCACCCATGCGGGTCTCCGTAGCCGGATTTACCTGTCTCACGCGCTTCACGCTGCCTTCGTAAATTACGGGATACCGTTCAAGGTTCACGCCTCGCTCCTTTCCAAACCCACCAGGGGCTGCATAATACTTTCCTGAGTCTTCGCATGGCGCTTCTTCCACATAGAACCAAAGAGATTTTGATCACTTAGAATACGACACACTAAAAGAGCCGCGTTTTCATAGGCTCCCACTCCTACGCTGACTGTATTGTCCAACCCGCGCAAAACTTCAAGATGCTGACTCCAGGTCCCATCCATAGCCCCCCGTGGAGGACAGTACACAACGGGGTTACCCCGTTGATCAATTTGTTGAATCTGCCCGGTTTTTAACGGACCAATATAGAGGATTGGATCGTCTGTGAGAGGCAAAGAATCAGCCTGGAAAGAGCCATTGACCGCAACAGACTCCAACTCCCGTCCAAAGTCAGAAAGTATGGAGCTTAGCAAACGAGCACCCTGGCCTGAACGATCACACTCAGCATCGAAGAGAATATGCGCGATTGGCGGTTTCTTAGCGATAGAAATTAGAAATCGAAGGGCTGTATCTGAACGTGAGATTCCGGTGGCTGGCCTGGGTTCGCACCAGGAAGGATTTTCCGTTACGGAAATGTGGGAACTCAACCCCATGGAGATGGAGTCGGCTGCAGGTACACAAATCGTCGGAATCCAATTCCGGTTCCCATAAAGCCAACTCTGGGTCTCACTGACCAGGGATGGGTTCCAGAGACCGGGAAAGAACTCCAGCTCTTTTGGAGACGATTTCAAGAAATCCTCAAACTCTTTGTAGTACAGAGAAATTTTAGAATGGTGGCGATTCCTATGCAGGGCTTCTTGGAGGGAAGCACCCAGAACCAGGGAATATCCTCCTGAATAGATAACAGCATCAAACTGTTCTTCGTTGAGGACTTCAGAGAGTAAAAATGGTGTGCGGTCAGCGGAACAGACGCGGTAACGGAAGGAAATCTTCAGATCCTTCATTTGGCCTTCAAGTTCAGCGGCACAACTGTGTAATTTCTGAACCAGAAGGGTGGGTTGGTCTCCCTCGAGCAGATCCCGTCTTGAACCAGTCAAAACCAATATTTTCTTTTCTTTCATCTTCTTACTCCCAACAGGTCGTGGCGGGCGGTTTATCCGTCACATCCAACACGAAGCAGCCCACCTCGAAACGATCTAAAATCTCCTTACCTAACTCCCTTAGGCTCTCCCAGGTAACCTGACCATCGCTGATCTCCCCCATTTCTCTTTCCTGGCAAACGCTGACCGGCGTAACGGTCATAAAATCAAGGGTTTTTACGGCTCTTAAAGCAACCGAGGGAAGCGATTTTTCGTAGGGATCAGCGCCAAAAAGCACAAAAATAGTCTGGGAGATGTTTTTCTCAAAACCCTTGTCGCGTAAAAAGCCTCTTCCAAAAAAGTCAATTTCCTCCAAAAGTTCCAGGTTTTTCCTATCAACTTTGGTCTCGGTTTTTGCAGCCGCTGAAATTTCCCTCGAACCGGCCTCTCCCAGGTCAAGGACAATGCGGTTCACGCAGTCAAAATCCGAGGGGACCTGGGCTGCGAGGGAGCGAATCTTAGTCCAATCATCCTCACCTCTGAGCAAGGCCGCGAATCGGTAGGTACGGGAATCCCCCTGTACACCAACGGTTTTAACGGGAAGCAGGGATCCTTCCATTCCACGCTCAGAGCAATAAGCGCGCAATCTTTCGTTTTCCTTGAAATACTCTTCTGTGAGCCAATCGGGATTTGAGCTGACAATTCGAATTGCCATACCAGGTCCAGGAAAAGGCTGGCGCTCTACAATAGACCGGGGAAGTCCCAGTTCCGCAGCAGCTTTGCGTACTTCATCCTTAAAAATCCACCGGGCGGGCTCTACAATCTGACCCCTTTGCTTGAGCTTTTCAATGAACTCACAACCTACATTATGATGTGATTTAATGGTATGAGCCTTCTTCCCTATCCCCTCGCCGCTCTCAATTAAATCAGTGTATAAGGTCCCCTGGGCCAGGACCGTAACCTCAGGATCAAGCCCGAGAGTTTCACAAGCTTCCTGCTGCAGCGTCCCAAACAGTTCTCCCACAGCTTTGCGCTTTGCCTCAGGCTCCTGAATGGATTCCAGAGTTTCGATGAATCGATCACGAGCCCGCATGACCAGAAGATTTTCAATTCCGGCTTCTTTAAGGCTGGAAATGACTTCTTCTGTCTCCCCTTTTCTCATCAGGGCGTCTATGTATACAGCATGAACTTCAATTCCTGGTGTCTTTCCCAGCAAGACAGTTACAAAAGTGGAATCCACACCACCGCTGACAAAGGAGAGCACCTTGCGGTCCCCCACACTTCCCTGGATTGAAAGTCGTGTTTGCTCAAGAAACCCGGACATTGTCCAATCTCTCTCACACCCACAAATTCCTTTGAGAAAATTCTGCAGGATCTGTTGACCACCCTCACAATGACTTACTTCAGGATGAAACTGAACTCCATAGGCCTGGTTAGAGTCCCACTGCAGCCCGGCTACATGGCTGCCTGTTTTCGCTACTACTCTACCTGTATGGCCGACCTGATTCTCATCTACGCAATCTCCATGACTCATCCACACGGACAATGTGGATGTCATACCCGCAAACAAATCCGATTCAGGATTAACCTCAAGATCGGTAGCCCCATACTCACCCCTGGAACCGGGGGGTAAAAAAGCCCCTCCAAGGCTCTGGTGGATCCACTGCATTCCATAACAGATCCCCAGAATGGGTATTCCAAGGTCCAGTATTCCTTGATCTGGTTTAGGAGCACCTTCAGCTAGAACTGATTCTGGTCCCCCGGAAAGGATAATTCCTCTTGGCTTCTCGGCCCGAAGATCATGGGCTGAGATGTCGAAGGGACGAATCTCACTGTACACACCCAAATCTCTGATTCTTCGGCAAATCAGCTGAGTATATTGCCCTCCAAAATCAAGAATGAGAATGCATGGATTTTTCAATTTCAGCGTTCCTTTCAGTACGTTCTTTTACCACCTGAAGATAGGTTGGCCAGTCACAAGTCTTCTTTTGCTTCTCCTGGTGTCGTTGAGAAAAGTCTCTGAGTTTTTGCAGCTCAAGCGGTGTTTCCTTCTCAAGCTCGGACAAGGTTTTTGTGAGTCCTTTGGAATTGATCCGATGTAGAGAACCTACCCGGTCTTTTGACACCCACTCTACAAATCTCTGGAGATCGGGTTCAAGTAGCACTGGATTGGGCTCCGATACTCCCAGAATCTCTCCTCCGTCCACTTCCTCATTGACTAGATGAACAGTGGAATAGGTCTCAGGCACTCCACAGAGGATCGCTTTGAGGACAGCATTCATTCCGACGAACAAACGCTCGCCATCTCCCCCGCACACCCTTAAATCACCGGGGTGTACATTGAGAATTCTGTTGGAAAAGGTCTTCAGAAGCGGCCCTCTAAGGATTCGAAAATATCCTGCCAACAAAATCAAATCAAATTCACATTGATTTTCTCTTTGGTACTTTTTAATGAGTGTAAGTACGTCTTCCTCAAATTGCCTACATCTAAGCTGGTATTCTCTCAACTCCAACGTCTTCTTTATACCGGGATGAGATCCGCAGGCATCCTGGGAATCCAAAAAGAGCCAGTCAATCTCAAAGTCGCTGGATATCTCACGCAGGGGACAGATCCGATCCGAAAAAATCGCTCGAATTTCAAAACCATCCTGGTTTTGGAGTAAAAACCGCAGGTTTGAACCAGAAGAACTACCCATCCCAAGGCAGAGAGGAGGAGTTAGATGATCCTTACCCATGTTTAGCTCCCCCTGAGCCTATCCACGGCATTTTGGAAAAGAGCCGTACCAGGAGTACCGATTTGTTTTAACCTGTCTTGCGCCTTGAGCCTTGGGTACATAGGGTGATGCCACGGCATTAAAAAAGCTTCCGGATGAGGCATCATCCCCAGAATCGTACCCTTATCATTGGTAATTGCGGCAATGGAATTCATGGAACCATTGGGATTGTAGGGATATTCCATGGTGGGTTCAAAATTCAACCCATCGACGTATTGCATGACTACCTTGCCTGAGTTCTCCAGGCTCGTAATAAGCTCCTTACCGGGAGAAAAGAACTTTCCTTCTCCATGTCTGACCGGCAGATAGAGATGTTCAAGACCCTGTGTCCAGATACAGTTTGTATTCTGGTGAACTCGCAGGTGAACCCAGCGATTTTCAAAGGAACCGCAGTCATTGTGGGTTAGGGTAACCTGTGGTTCCCACCTTCCCTGGACACCGGGTAAAATTCCCGTACGTGTCAGCACCTGAAATCCATTACAGATACCAATCAAAAGACCATCTTTGCTAAGGAATAGATCCAGCTCTTCTTTCAGGCGCAATCCTATTTGATGGGCAAGAACACTTCCAGCCCCAAGGTGATCTCCATGGGAGAATCCACCTATCAGTGCTAGTATCTGGGACTCTCTGATAAGCCTGGAGTTCTCGAAAAGATCCCGGATATGAACTATGGTTGGCTCGGCCCCGGCCAGGCGGAAGGCATGAGCTGTCTCAGTTTCACAATTCAACCCTTCTCCGGTAAGTACCAAGACCTTGATCTTCAACGCTTCTCCTCCAGGGGTTTATGAAACTCTGCTCTGAGTTTATCAATGGCTAAGTGAATGACCTTCTCAGAGCAGTACGATATGGAGAGTTGGGGTTCTTCTCGTACGGTGCCCAACTCGAAAACATGGGAATCTTTCATAAATTCATGAAACTGGTCCAGATTCTCCGGCGCTACACTGACCAGGAATCTGCCTCCTGATTCAGAAAAGATTAGAGGCCACGGGCTATCAAGATTCGAGTGAGCCGCAACCTGGGCAAGCTCTATTTCAAGACCGAGACCCGAGGCGAGGCAGGCTCTTGCCACCCCCATCGCCAGACCTCCCCGCTCCAGGGCATGACAGGAGCGAACCACTCCGGCGGAAATTGCTTTTTGCATCGCCTGGTAAGTGGAAAGGTTAGTTTCCAGGCACACCGATGGAAAGGAAATACCGATAGCAGGGCGCTCTTCAATGCGTTGACCAAGAGTTCTGTAGAGTTCTGAAGCTCCCAGTTCATCTTTTGTTTGGCCCACCAGAAATACGCTATCAGAAGCACTCTTCCAATCCAGGGTGACGCATTTGCTCACATCCTCTATTCTGGCCATGACTGAAAAAAGCAGGGTAGGAGGAATGGAAATTGGCGGGTCAACCCTTGTACAGTCATTGGCCATACTGTCTTTGCCGGAGATCAGGGGGACCTTCAGGGTCACACAGGCATCTCGTAGACCCTGGCAGGCTCTAACCAATTGACCTAGTTTTTGAGATCGATCCGGCAGGGATTCGTTCACCACGCTGGGCCAGCAGAAATTGTCTACGCCAGCGATTTCACCCAGGTTAGCGCCAGTTGCGATTACTTTTCGTACCGCCTCATCAACCACGAGAACAGCCATGGCGTAGGGGTCCAGATCAGAGAGTGTGGGATGGATACTCTCCGATAGCGCGATTCCAGAGAGAACATCATGATCCACCTGTATCACGGAAGCATCCGGAATTACATCCTGTTTTTCTCCAACCAGGAGCTTTACAGCGCTCAGTCCCTTAACTTCCCAGTCGTACTGGCGGAGTTTGGTCTCCTTGGAACAGAGATTGAGACTTCCTACCAACTTGAGCAATGCTTCCTCGGGACTGATTTGACTAAGATCCGGCACAGGATAGGAGCGCATCTCAAAGCTCCCCTTTAGCACAAGACCGGGGTGTCCCTCATGGAGGAATTTCATATCCAGGCAAGCCACACAGAGATCCGCGAAATAAATCTCCAAGGATCCCGAATCGGTAAAGGTTCCCAGGCAGCTTGCTTCAACACCCCTGTTGAGACAAAGGTGAAGGAAAGACTCCAGAGACTGGGACTCAATTGCCAGGGTCATCCTTTCCTGGGATTCAGAGACAAAGATTTCCCAGGGGTGCAAACCCGGGTACTTCAAGGGAACCTGGTTTAGATCGATTCTTGCTCCACCGGTGAGCTTTGCCATTTCGCCCACACTGGAACTCAGACCGCCGGCTCCGTTATCTGTGATGCACCGATACATACCCTGGTCACGGGCTTCTCGCAGCATGTCCGTGACTCTTTTTTGGGTAATGGGATCACCGATCTGTACGGCCTGTACAGGTGAGTCGTGGGTGAGTTCTAGCGAGGAAAAGGTAGCTCCGTGAATTCCGTCCTTGCCTACCCTTCCGCCTACCACAACTATGTAATCTCCCGGGTTGATTTTTTTTTCAAAGGAATCCCGGCCCTGAACTGAGCGTGGGATCTTGCCCAGTGTCCCGCAAAATACCAAAGGCTTTCCACTGTAACGGGGTTCAAAAATTTCAAATCCGCGCAGGAGTGGAATTCCGCTCTGGTTACCTCCCTCCTGGACTCCAAGGTGAACTCCGTCACGGACTCTTTGCGGATGAAGCAATCCACCGGGAAGGCTCCCTTCTAGAGATGGGTCGCCCAGGCAAAACCCTTTAACATGAGCCAGTGGTTCACATCCTAATCCGGCTCCAAGTATGTCTCGATCTACCCCCACAATACCCGTCATGGCTCCACCGTAAGGGTCCAGAGCGCTGGGAGAATTATGGGTCTCAATCTTGTAAGCCAGATCAAAGGTCTCATGCAGTCTCACGATTCCTGCATTATCATGGAAGGCACTGACTACAAAATCCGCGTCAATCTTCTCTGTTGCTCCTTTAATATAAGTCGCAAAGAGTGAGTCTATTTTTTCTGAATTGCCCTCGTGATCCGTGTAATGAATCCGGGACTGAAACACTTTATGAAAGCAGTGCTCGGACCAGGTCTGGGCTAAACATTCCAGTTCCACATCAGTAGGTTCCTGCGGAAGACCAAGGGTTTGCCTCGAAGAGGAAACTATGGGATTGTGAAAATGATCCCGAATAGCACCCATCTCCTGTACATCCAGAGCCAGCATTCTCTCTGAACTAATCTTTTCCAGTTCTCCAGGAGATCCATCCAGGGAAACACTTTCCACAATGGGTTCGAAATCTCGAACTCTACGACCTAAGAGGGTTGGTTCAGGCTCCACTTCACCAGGAGCAAGTAAGAACGCATCTTCCACCAATTCATTGTGAAGCAGTTCTAAGGATATTCTCTTAGCTTCAGCACGATTCACACCAAAGAGTAGAATCTGTCTCGCAAAGACCACGGCCTCCGTATCTGAGAATTTTCGGTCCAGGACTTCTTGAAGAATTTGCCGGGCGGTACTGCCCACATTATCCGTGACTCCAGCCTTATACCGCACAACCACCCGGTAGTCACAGCCGGTTGTAGACGGTTCAGAATCCACCGTACCCACAGTACTTACCGGGTCACAGAGAACTTTTCCTGCCGTTTGCAATTCACGATCATCCAGACGAGCCAGCAGATAATATAGATCGCGGACTCGAACCTCTTCCACGGAGATTCCCAGGAATTGACGGGACTCATCCAAGATTCTCTTGGCTCGAGGATCTTGAAGTTCTGAACGAAACTCTACAAAGACCTTATGAATTTCCGGAGATACAATGAATTCTCTCATTGGTCAAACCTCCTAAATTTTCTTCTACCTGCCCTAAAATCACAGGATGTTCCTTCTTTGCTTTAAGCTGCTCCAGTACACCTTTAGACTGGCTAGGATCCACAACCAGAATGAGACCAATTCCGAGGTTAAAAGTCTGCAACATCCCTTTGCCTACCGGGTCCGAAAAAGGTACCGCGCCAACTTCCTCAATCCAGCGAAACAGATCCGGTATTTCCCAGGAATCCATGTCTATGTGCGCCCCCAGGCCCTGGGGTAAAACTCTGACCAGGTTTTCCTGAATCCCCCCACCGGTAATATGAGCTATGCCGCGCAGGGCATCTGAACCCTCCAGCAAAGGCAATATGTCGGTCGCATGATCTTTATGAGGCTGAAGCAGTCCCTCGATTACCCATCCGGGAACCTCGGCCTGATCCAGACCTGATAAAAGCCTATGGATAAGTGAATAACCATTGGTATGTAGTCCCGAGGAAGGAATACCGATCAGAATATCCCCGGCTTCAATGCGTTCACCCGTAAGAATCTTATCCCTGTCTACGAGACCCGCGACACAACCGACAAGATCCACTTCTCCCGGAAGATACCGGTGAGGTACTTCATGAAGGATGAAATCAAAGGACTGCAGGCCTTTGGAGAACAGGAGATGCCGGACATAGCCTTGTAGAGCACGCAGATCCCTGGTGGACTCATGACAGCCAACATAAAGACTCAAGCCCAGGGTACGGGCCCCCAGGCAAAGCAAATCTCCGAGGGAATGATTAAGGATATCGAGTAAGGCTGATCCTGCCTGCCCTCTACGATGTAACAGCCTGGTTTTCGTACCGACCCCATCCATGCTCAGGGCAAGACATGGATTTTCCAATCCCCTGGCTTCTTCTAGTAAATTTACTGTAGAAGGACCAGACTCTTCACAAAGGGAGAGCAAAGTTCCAGTCAATTCCAGCTGCCCATCTTGAAAAACGCCGGGCATCTCAGCGGTCTCTCCTCCGATGAGAGGAATAGGTTCATCCCCTCCCATAAGCTGCTCACAAAATCCTTCTACGATCTCAGTAACAATCGAGGCTCTGAGTGGAGAGGCGGCGACATAGTCCAGAAATGCCAGGGAACGTCCAGGAACCCGATTGCGTTCCATTGAGTTTGAAAAAACCCTCTTGGCCAGGGACCTGGGCTTTTGGGATTTACGAGCATCCACACCAATACTGGCTTGAAGATGGGGTTGGGATTCGAGCAGACCCTCCAGGTCTATGACGCCAGCAAACAGCCCGGGCTTTGTAACCACCCGGGACGTAAAAGTTTGGGGGACAGTCTTAGCAATCCCCTCGTTGGCCTCCAGATTCTCCGAAAGATCAACTCCCGAAGATCGGTACGTCAACGGCTTCGCCACTGATCTCCTCAAGATATTTAAGACAAAAACACCAGATCGCTGCCAATATTTGGCAGTACTTGAGGGGGTCGAAGATATTCAGATCGACCATTGAAGTCAAGGAGCCGGAAAGTTTTGTCTCGATTTGAACGGTGAAACTTGCTGTAATTCTGGATTCTAGAAGATTTGGACCCGATCGTACCGATATTTCCAGGAAATGTTTATAATCCGATTAAGACTTCCCACTGATTATTAGCTACCTACCACACAGGAAAAATTATGGATAAAGCAATTGAATGGCTTCTGGCTGTTATGGCGGTTCTAGGCGGATTGGGATGCGATTCCGGTCCACAGGGTTTACACCGTGAAGGCATGAATCTGCTAAATGAAGGCAAAGCCAAGATGGCAATAGAGAAGCTGACTAAAGCTGGTGGTGAAGGTTACGTACCCTCCCAGTTGTTTCTTGCCAAATGGTACTCCGGTGATAAGGGCGGCGCTCCCGATCCCAAGAAGGCATTTGAATGGTGGAATCGAGCAGGTGATCTGGGTACAAAAGCCGCTTACTTTGAACTTGGAAAGGCTTTTGAAGAAGGTCTTGGAATCGAAAAAAACATCACTACGGCCCGATATTGGTACCGAAAGTCGCTAGAGGCTGAAGATCCAAAGGCAGATCACCGCCTTGCTGAATGGTTTTTAGAGGGAAATGAATCCCCATCGAACCGTGCGGAGCAGGAACGCTGGCTCAAGCTTCTCAGTAAGGAAGGAAACCTCAATTCCATAGTCCGACTCGGAGATTTTTACCGTAGTGCTCCGGAAGCAGAGCGCAACTACACTCGAGCAGCGGAACTATATCTTAAAGCGATTGAGCAGGGTGAGGCCCGTGCTAGTTTTTCCCTGGGGGTGATGTATTACCACGGTCAGGGAATGAAAAAGGACTTGAAGTCAGCTTATAAATATTTCAAACATGCCGCTGCCGCAGGAATTTTGGAAGCGGCTAACAATCTGGCCATGATGTACCTCGATGGGATCGGAATGATTAAGAATCCCTCCAAGGCCGCGAAATGGTTCAAGAAGGCCGCCGAAAATGGATCCGCCATCGCCCAGCTTAACCTGGGAAGCTTGTATGAGAAAGGTGAAGGGGTAAGCCAGGATTCACTCAAAGCTCTCGCATGGTATCTCAAGGCAGCGGAAAAAGGAGTACCACAGGCTGCTTATAATGTGGCCGCTTATTACCTTTATGGAAAATCCGTGGGACAGGACTACCAGAAGTCCGCATTTTGGTTTGAAAAAGCCGCTTCTAAAGGGCTGGTATTGGCTCAGAATCAGCTTGCCATCCTTTACTTTGAAGGCAAAGGAGTCAAACAAAATCCGCAAACGGGCGCACACTGGTTCCAGAGCGCGGCACGACAGGGCTCCAGAGATGCCCAGTTCAATCTAGGACTTCTCTACCTGCGCGGACAGGGGCTTGAAAAAGATCAAGCTAAGGCCAGGGAATGGTTGGAAAAAGCGCTTGCACAGAAACACCCCCAGGCTGCCTCCATCTTAAAAACGATTCCGGTGGCGACACCGTGACCGGGTCAGTAAAAGCTATTCCATCAGTGAAATACAACCTGCCCGCAGAGCTATTTGAGCGGTCGTAATCGCTTTGAGATCCAGGGATCTTGTATTGAGAATACTCTGTGGATTCTCACTTGAGTTCAACAGTTCCACAAAAGTTATTCCGCTGCACAGGCTAAAGGAAACTTCGGTCTCATGACCATACCCCGCGTTCTTGACGCCCTCTCGATTCTTCATGATGCAGTCCGCGATTTTTTCAGTGGGAAGATCAAGCACACTAAGATGTGCCAATTCTTCATAATCCCCTTCTTTGATTTCAACTCCCCTCTGCTTAAGAACATTACCGAGGTTTACAAATCGATTGGTAGTCACACTAGGTTCTGTTTCAATCAGGTAGAGTAAATGGGCCGCTGTTTGCAAAGGGTCACCCTTTTCAAACCCGCGTAAACTAAGCTCATGATAGATCTTCTCTATACCTTCACCCATTGCGGAAACCGGTTCATCTCGACAGGTCAGGAGGGCACAGGCAGGAAAGTCCTCGGGGCCTGTGAGCCACCAGTGGTATTTTTTCATCTCCTCATAGACATTCTTGAAGCGCTCTATGGTTTTGGAGTCAATGGGATCCATTCCGTTTTCAACTCTCAAGAGCAGGATGGCAATGGTCTCATAGGCGTCACCCCTTCTTAGATGCCAATCTCGAAAGAGATGGGAAACCCGATCAATTTCAGTTCCAAAAGCTTCCGGGGTGTCATCATTGAGTAACAGGAGAGCACTTACCACGTATTTAAAGGAGGTGTTGAGATGAGAAAATGTCTCTGAGTTTTTGGAAAGCGCATTAAAGATCGCGAGAATTTTCCCCGGGATTTCAGAGGTTTCACCGTCGCAGTTCAAAGAAGCTAGTGCGGTGAATTTATATGCATGTAAATTGGAGATTACGCCCAATTCTTTCCAGATACTATCGTTGAGCTCAAGGAAACGGGACATAGGATCTTGAGTTGATTGCATTTTCATGCCTCCCTTATCAGATCAAGGTCAATTGGATTTCCTCCTCCAACACCTTCGAAGTATGATACCAGATCGGAGAGATTTGGACAGAAGCATGGGCACTTCATTCAAACTCTAAATCAATCTTATGAATTTTGATGTCATTGTCTTGGGACTTGGAGCCATGGGAAGTGCCGCAGCCTACCAGTTGGCAAGAGAGGGTGTGAGTGTTCTTGGAATTGACCAATTTTCACCCCCCCACATCTATGGATCCACCCATGGAGACACGCGCATAACCAGACAGGCCATTGGTGAGGGAGAACAATATTCGCCTCTTTCGCTACGCTCCTATGAAATCTTCAGAGAAATTGAAAATCAGACGGGTACCAACCTGCTGAAGGTTACGGGAGGACTAATTCTATCCAGCGCGAAAGACTCAGCGCAGATGCATGGAGAGAATTTTTTTGAAAATACTCTGAGCGCAGCGAGAAAATTCAACATCAAACATGAGGTTCTTGATAGTCACGAGATTCGAAGACGTTTTCCACTATTTCGAATACAAGATGATGAGGTTGGTTATTTCGAATTCAACATGGGATTTCTTAATCCTGAAGAGTGTATCCGTGCCCAGCTCCAACTGGCGAGTGAATACGGGGCGAAACTTCATCGAAATGAAAGAGTCCTGGAGATCAGGCAGGTAAAGGACAAAGTAACCGTCAGAACAGACTTTGGTGAATACCAGGGAAACAAGCTCATCATTTCTGCGGGAGCCTGGATCCCCACTTTCCTACCAGATCAATACAGAGATCTCTTTTCCGTAACCAGGCAAGTCTTGTTCTGGTTTGATATATCAGATTCTTTTGAGGACTATCGCCTGGGTAATTTCCCAGTTTTTATATGGGAACTGAAAGGAAAACAACAGGGAATTTATGGGTTTCCCGCCGTTAATGGAAGGGCTGGTGGATTGAAAGTCGCCACTGAGCAGATGGGGGAAACCACAACCGCTGATTCCGTTGAAAGGGAAATCCAAGATCACGAACCAGGTGAGGTATTTCATGAATATGTTCAGCCCTTCTTTCAAGGAATCGGACCAAAATGTATCAAAGCTATTTCCTGCCTCTATACCACAACCCCTGACTTTGGGTTTGTGATAGACAGGCACCCAGAATTTAGATCCATCATTTTAGCCTCGCCATGCTCAGGTCATGGCTTTAAACATTCTGCTGCCATCGGAGAGAGCTTAGCCCAGTTAGCGATCTACGGAAAAAGTACAATCGACTTAAGTGCCTTTTCTGTGGAAAGATTTCGATAACAGGCTCTATAAATGGGCTAATTATGAATCTAGCAGGTCTTCCAATTGTTGAATCAGATTTGGATCATCAGGCCCTACTTCAGGGTGAAATCGTGCGGCAATACTTCCGTTTTTGTCGATTAAAAACTTTTCAAAATTCCAGCGAATCGCTCCCTTGAATTCAGAAACAGTCTGGGAAGTCAGAAAATCATAGACTGGCTGAATATCTTCACCTTTAACTGGATTCTTGGTAATTAAGGGAAAAGTCACTCCATAGTTAATCTCGCAGAAAGACTTGATCTGTTCAGCCTCTCCAGGTTCCTGTGCGCCAAAGTCATTACTTGGAAATCCAATCACCACAAGACCGCGGCTTGAATACTTGTCCTGAATACTCTGAAGTCCTTTGTATTGAGGTGTGAGTCCACACTCTGAGGCGGTGTTAACTACCAGTGCCACCTGCCCCTTAAACTTTGCTAAATCAAGTGCTTCACCAGCCAGGGTTGTCACGGTGAAATCATAGAAGTTATCGGTCATGTTTTCCTCCTGGAAACTGTGGAACCGGATGATACCAAATCTAAGACCATTGAAGCGATTCACCAGAGCCATATGAGTATTTCGGAATGAAGTAAGGGACCTCTTGTTCATGGGTATTATGGCGGGTGGCTCCGTGTAATGGAGCCCTGCGTAGTGTAGTGCAGCGAAGGAATACCGACGTGTGTAAACAGACACTACTCTTTTAATTTCACCTCAACTGATTCTTTCTCTTCAGCTTTTTCCAGCTTGATTCTTAAGGGCGTTTTGCCCTGGTCCGTAAGTCCTAGTTCGCTGATTCCCTGCTTTAGGAGTTTCACCCGTTTTCCAGATGATGGATGGGTAGATAAATAGGCCAGACCTCTTGAGACTTTTGACTCCACCTGGCTAAGCCTCTGAAAAAAGTCAACTACACCCGCTGAATTCCCATTATAGGTGTCTGCGATCAGCTCAAGGGCGTAACGGTCAGAATCTTCTTCCTGCCCCCTTGAATGACCAGTATTCAGACTGTTGGCTATCCTTTCGCATATAGATAATGCCCCTTGCTGTTGGGAAAGAAAGGGTGTGAAAAAGAGAATCACCAGGGCACGAGCGGAGTTCTTCATAATGTGACGAAGATCAAAATGTCCTAATTCATGTGCCAGTATCATGGCCAGTTCATTTTCCGATTCCATATCCTTATACAGACCTTCGGTGACAATAATCTTATAACCTGGTACGGCCCAGGCGTTCGCCTCCTTGGCATGAACAAAGCGAACCGTCAGGGGAGCATTCATCAGCCTGGTACCCATCTTTAGCTGATCCACCAATTCTTGTATATAGGCTTGTGTTTTGACGTGCTGGTCCTCTTCACCAGATTCCTTTTCTGATTTCTCCAGGGACTCTAGATTCATCTTCGCGAGAGTTTCATGGATAGAGTCCTCCCAGGTGGCCGGCATTAACTCAACTACAAATTCTGCGACCACAAAAAGTATGAAAAACCCGCAAAGTAATACAATTGTGATTCCGGCGAAAAGCTGGAAAAAGGACTTAAGCATAGAAGTGGAGCTAGCTGTATTTACTTCTGAATGGATCAGGTCCAATTGTTTCTGTGGGTCAATCTCAATCACTTGCTTGACTCACCAGGTTATTTTTCATAGAAAACCGCTGTACCGTAAGCAACTACCTCAATGGACCCTATCTGCCGCTTACTATCCGCGGAGGCTCCAATCGCCGCGTTCTCAAGTCGTAAATTCAGGATTAAATCTGCCCCTGGACAGCTCTCTTTCATTCGCAAAGTCGCTTCTCTCCTTGCTCGATCAAGGAGGGTTTCATAGGCTCGCACCCGTCCTCCTACGAGCATTCTCAAAGAGGCTAGAACCCTCTTGAAGTAATCCAGTGAAATAACACAGGAGCCCCGGACCATATAGGAGCTTGAGATTCTCTTATGGGAGGGTATCCTTTCAATATTGACCGCCGGCATGTTTATGAGCACTTTCTCACGTTGATAAATACTGGCATAGTGACGTTTTTCTGTGATGGTTCCTATGGCATACGCGATCAGTATCAACAATAGCGGAAAACCAAGTTCAAACAGTATACCTATGATGGAATCCATCTTAAGACTCCAAATTTAGATCTTCACAAACAACTGCAGTTCCATATGCATAGAGTTCGGCGGCACCCTGGGCAACGGAAGAAGTGGAAAAACGTACATTGAGTACCGCGTTTGCACCAAGGGATTTAGCCTGTTCAATCATTCGATCGGTGGCCTCCTGACGGGATTGATTCAGCAGGTCCGTATACCCCTTCAGCTCACCTCCCACAAGATTTTTCAATCCAGCCATAAGATCGCTTCCCAGGTGCTTCGCGCGAATGGTACTCCCAGAGACGAGTCCGAGGTACTTAGACACTTTTTTACCGGGCACATAATCTATGTTGGTAAGCATAACTGTAGAAGGATTCATAACTGGTTCCTTTCCTGGGGTGGAAGTAAAACTGATAGTGGGTACACCCCGGATTTTAAAGTGTTTGTAAAAGACAAAGTATTCGAGCTTGCCGTAGCTACATAGGTGATATCTTCTTGATGAAAACTGTCTATGGCATCCAGTGGGATTCCCGAGAACCTGGATACGGTATGAATTCCAGGAGGACGCCACTGGAGAAGCAAGGAGAACCGATTTAGGGGATTGGATGAACCGACCGCTATGTAGATCTGCTTCCCATGTTTCAAAGTCTTTACCCTACTAAGATTCGTGAATTCCATGCTATCCACCAGTGAAAACTTCTCCTCACCCGATCGATAGATCTGAAGACCTTGAGCGTTGGGATTCCCATAACGATTTCCCACGACCAGGAAATTCTCAGAGCCCGAAGAAAAAGTATCCAGCATTTGTGTCCCCGTACCGCGTAAGGCCTGATAAGGCTCAAATTTTACTCCATTCCAGCTGAAAACCATGGAATCTACCCGGTGTGTACTGCCATCGCTATAATTGGCAACTACAAGGAACTGTCCATTGGTGGATTTCATATACTGAAATGCCATCGCACCCTGGGTGGGAAGGAACTGAAAGGGTTGGAACCCATCCTGACCCCATCTATATAATGTGGAATTTGTCACCGGGCTAAATCCATCATGATGATTGGCAACTGCGAGAAAATGATCCGAACCAATTCGAAAGGGTTCAAGATCTCGGGCAGCCTGACTTTTCAAATGCTGCATGGGTTCAAACTTTGCTCCATTCCAGGAGTAGACCGTCGAAAACTTCTGTCCTTCATTCGCGATTGCCAGAAGTTTCTTAAAACCGATGGAAAAAACCTCTATATCAGTAGCACCAACACACGGAATTTCCTGCACTAATTCAAGATGATCCCCCACTAATTCAAATATTCTTGAGGCTACCTTGTTGGTCAATCCATTCTCGTGATTGGCGGTGGCCAAAAAACGGCGTTTTCCGATCTGAAAATGCTCCAGATCCCACGTGCCGCTGCCTGGAATCCGGGTCCTGGGTTTCACGGGTTTCGTTGCTAAATCCAATTCAGACTTTAAAGTTTTTTGAGAACTTGCACTGGGATGAACCCTGATGAAGAGTGAACGGGTTATTTCTGATCCCTGGCGACCTTTCAGGGTGGCTAACACCGGAATCACTCCTGGTTCTGTGAGCACATGGGTAAAAACTCGTCCCGTTTGGGATTGAATCTGATCTCCAATTCTCCACTGAACAGAAAGGTCATTTCCCAGGTTCGTTGAGATTTCGGCCGCGATCACGACGCGAAAGGGAGCTGTTCCGGACAGGGGTTCCGCCTTTAGTTCAAGGGAAAGAGGCTGTACCTGGACCCGCGAGGGATAAAACGAAAAAGCAAGAATGCCTACGAGCAAAAGGAATAGGAGAATCCGGTCAGGTCTCCCCGATTCATGCAGGAAACCGTGATTACTCAGACCCTCAAACTCCTGAGGCATGCTGCCATTCCTATCTTGAATCTCGGAGCCTGGAACCCGAGCCGTTTGGAATCAAGCAAGCCCTATTTTACTCCTGGTGGGATGAGTTTGGAAAGGGAGGAGAAACGAGGAAACAAACTCTGCGAGTTCTTCAGCGGATAGAAATGGTTAGGATTAGATCTTTATTGTTCTGTAGCGCCTATTTTCTTGGCTTTGCTTCTATGGTATTGAGCAATCACCGGGTCCGCGAAATTTTCTTCGTAGATTTTAGCCAATTGAAGATGGCTTGACTCATCTTGTGGATTTAGCTCAAGGCAACGCTCAAAATGAGTTCTGCCGCTGCGATAATCGCCTACTACCTGGGTCATTAAAATTCCCAGGTTATAGTGTATTTCAGGGGTATCAAGACCATTGCTCAGCGCGGCTACAAAGTGAATTCTGGCTTGTTCGAAATCCCGATCCACGGTGAGGTGGAAGTTTGCCAGATTCTGGTGAAGATAGGAATTTTTCTTATCAAGTTTCAAGGCCTTCTTATAATGATTTAAGGCTCCCTTTGCGTCCCCAAGCTCCTGGAGTACAATGGCGAGGTGGTTGTGGGATTCAACAGATCCTGAACTAAGTTCAATCGATTTTAAGAGATGATCTCTGGCTCCAATGAGATCCCCAAAATCCTTCCATAGACAGGTTCCCAGGTTGAAGTGAGCCTGTGCGAATCCATCTTCGATTTCCAAGGCTCTCTCCCAGTGACGACGAGCCATGGTAGGATCCTCACCCAACTCACTAATGAGTACCGCATATGAATTGTGGGTATGGCAGTCCTCATCATTAAGTTCGAGTGAGCGTTCATAAACAGACCGTGCCCGATCAAACTTCCCTTCGGCTACCAACACATCTCCCATACGGGCGTTTGCCAGGGAATTATCGGGAGACATCTTTATCAGGGCCTCTAATTGGATACTGGCTTCTTCAAAATCACCTAAGGGATCAAGGGATATTTCCGCCAATGCCAAGCGCGACTGCTCATCGGATGGATTAAGCTCTACGGCCCTTCGAAAGGAAGAGGCAGCACCCGCGGGGGCCATCAGATAATCCTTGAGCAGTACACCCATGGAGACGTGAATCGCAGCAAGGTTCTCATCGAGTTCCAATGCCTTGTGAAGATAGCTCAAAGCCTTCTTTGGCTGGGAAAAGTGGTGCATCAATACGTTGGCAAGATTATTATAAACAACAGGCTCATTCGTCTCTTGATTTACAAGAACTTCATAATGTTTCAGGGCCTTACCGTAATTCTTCGTGTGTTTTTCATGGAGAATTGCCAGGTTGAAGTGCGCTAGTTCAAATGTATTATCCCAGTCCAGAGCCTTCTCAAATTCCTCAATAGCCCGATCAGGATCAGCGAACTTTTCCATGAAAAGAGTACCGTAGCAGTTTCTGGCATACAGATCATCTGGTGCCAGACTTAGAGCCTTCTCCAGCAATTCCCTGGCGCGCTCTGAATCATTGAGTTTATGGGCTAACAACATGGCCAGGTTGTAACAAGCTGAAGAATCATAAGGATCCTGTCTCAGGACTTCTTCAAATTGGTTTCGAGCACTGTCAAAGTCCCCAAGCACCTCGGCGTGGAGAATAGCCAGGGCGTTTCTTGTGCACAGATCGGTAGGATTTTTCTGGATCTTCTCCTCATATTCGGCCTTCAATACCGATGGCTCCAGGATGTTGGTGGAGGCTCCCCGGTCGAAGCGAAGGAAAAGCTCTTCGGCTATTCTGCCATGCACATGACTTACATAGACGATTCTATGAGTTCGTTTCAGTTCATTTTGTAAAATCTTGCTAAGCCGCTTACCCTCTTCCTCAAGTTCAAACTCTTCTTTCTGTACAAAAACATCCCCATGGGAGTTCAGGGCCGAATTGGCCAACTTTCGAAATCGCGCAACCCAATCATTAAGACGATTAAGAGTAATGGAGCTTAGGGGTAAATAATCTGGATTTAAATTGGTGCAGGTTTCTTCATCCCACAATGGAAAGAGTGACGGTGCGGCCATAAGCCGGGTGGTGGACAGCATGGATTCCCCTATTTAAACAATGATTCCCATCAGAATATCGACATAAAACGCCTCAGGCATTAGACTATTGCACGGTTCAAACCAAGACACGAAGGAAGACATTCATGGCTACAAAACACGTCTATCGCTTTTCAGGAAGTCTCGCCGAAGGAAACCGGGAAATGCGTGAACTTTTAGGTGGCAAGGGAGCTAACCTACACGAAATGTCAAAAATGGGACTGCCGGTTCCACCAGGATTTACCATTACAACCGAGTCTTCGATCCACTGGGTAGAAAGTGGAAATCGATGGCCGGAAGGATTCAGAGAGCAGGTTCGTGAATCCATGGCCTGGCTAGAGGAGGAGACCGGAAAACGGTTTGGAGATCCCACAAACCCCTTACTGGTCTCGGTACGCTCAGGAGCAAGGGTTTCCATGCCTGGGATGATGGACACCGTCCTTAACCTTGGCTTAAATGATGACACGGTGGAAGGTATGGCCAAACTCACTGGAAATCGTCGCTTTGCCCTGGATGCCTACCGCCGATTTATAGCTATGTTTGGCGATGTGGTTCTGGGCTTAAAGCCTCAAAAAGGTGAGGAAGATCCCTTTGAATTTGCCCTCGAGAGTCTTAAGAAGAAACAGAATAAAACCCTGGATGTAGAACTGTCCGTGAAAGAACTGGAAGAGTTGGTGGGACAGTATAAGCAGATCATACTTGACCGAACCGGGAGACCTTTTTCCACCGATCCTTGGGAGCAGTTAGGTTTCGCGGTCCATGCTGTTTTTGCCTCCTGGATGAATGAAAGGGCCATTGAGTATCGTCATATCTATAAAATTCCCAGCAACTGGGGAACCGCTGTAAATGTTCAGGCTATGGTATTTGGGAATATGGGCGATGATTGCGCTACAGGGGTGGCTTTCACCCGCAATCCCTCTACCGGTGAAAATGAATTTTATGGAGAATTTCTGGTAAACGCACAGGGAGAAGATGTAGTCGCTGGAACGAGAACTCCACTCCAAATCAAGGAAATGAGAAAGATAATGCCCTCTTCTCTGAACCAGTTGCAGGAAGTTAGGGGCATTCTTGAGGCCCACTATCGGGATATGCAGGACATTGAGTTTACGATAGAACGCGGAAAGTTGTTCGTATTGCAGTGCCGCTCTGGTAAGAGAACCGCACTGGCGGCACTAAAAGTAGCCCTGGATATGCTCGAGGAAGAGTTAATTGATGAAAGAACAGCAATCACCCGCATCGAGGCCGATCAAATTGGTTTTCTTCTAAGACCTGTTTTCAACAACAGCTCTCTGGAAGAAGCTAAAGCGAAGGACCGGCTCCTGGCCACGGGTCTGCCAGCAGGACCCGGAGCAGCATGCGGACGGGTTTGTTTTTATCCCGATGAAGTTGAGGAGCGCAAAGCAGAATGGGGAAATGTGATTCTTGTGAGGGTTGAGACCTCCCCCGAAGATATTAAAGGTATGGAGGCCGCTGAAGGTATTCTCACCGCCAGGGGAGGAATGACTTCACACGCGGCTCTGGTAGCCAGGCAGCGCGGCAAGACTTGTATTAGCGGATGTTCACAGATTGAGATCAACTATAAACTGAGATCTATGACCGTTTCAGGAAAGACTCTCAGCGAAGGGGATTATATTTCTCTTGATGGGTTCACCGGAGAGATCTATCACGGGGAAATCCCCACCTCACCCTCCGAAGTCCTTGAAGTACTGGTTCATAAGACCCTGACTCCTGAAGAATCCCCGGTTTACCAGCGTTACCACAAATTCATGGAGATCGCGGACCGCTATCGAAAACTTCAGATTCGAACAAACTCAGATCAACCCTCAGAGTGTGAGAAGGCCTTATCCTTCGGTGCTGAAGGGGTAGGACTTTGTCGAACTGAGCACATGTTCTTCGAAGGAGACCGTATCAATTCCATGCGTAAGATGATTCTTGCCGATAGCGAGGTTAGCAGAAGAGCGGCGCTTGATGAATTGCTCCCCTTTCAGAGACGTGATTTCACTGAAATTTTTCGAACCATGAAGGGAAAACCGGTCACAATTCGAACCATCGACCCACCGCTTCATGAATTTCTTCCCCACACCTGGGCAGGGCAGAAGTCCCTGGCCAAGGTAATAGGAATTTCTGTGGATCGAATTCGTACCCGTATGGAAGAACTCCATGAGTTAAACCCCATGTTAGGGCATCGTGGCTGCAGACTTGGAATCACCTTTCCAGAAATCACCGAAATGCAGGCCAGAGCCATTTTCGAGGCGGCCTGTATCGTCAAAAAGGAAGGCATCGAGGTCCTTCCTGAAATTATGATTCCCCTGGTAGGTTATCTGCAAGAATTTGAAAATCAAGAGAAGGTTGTCCGTAGCGTTGCTCAAGAAGTGTCAGAAAAGGAGAATACTGAAATAAACTTTTCCATAGGGACCATGATAGAGCTTCCACGAGCGGCTGTCTGTGCGGATGAAATCGCGACCAAAGCTGAATTTTTCAGTTTTGGAACCAATGACTTAACCCAGACAGGGTTGGGAATGTCCCGCGATGATTACGGTAAGTTTATTCCCATCTATATTGATAAGGAAATCCTTAAAAGTGATCCTTTTGCCAGTATTGACCCTGGAGTGGGAAGATTGATCAAAATCGCCGTGGAAGGAAGCCGTTCCACGAGAGAAGGAATGAAGTTGGGTATTTGTGGGGAACAGGGCGGCGACCCCGATTCGATCCGCTTTTGCCATAATGTGGGACTTACCTACGTGAGTTGTTCTCCGTTTCGAGTTCCGGTGGCTCGTATCGCGGCTGCACAGGCCGCTATTGAGCAGGAAAATGCATTGGCGGATTAACTCGATCCAATGAGCTGCTGCAGTCTCTGAATTGCTTTCAGGTAACCGGCGTACCAATTCTCATACTGCATCAGGCTCTTCATCTCGCTCTCTTTTCTTTTTCGTAGTCTCCGGAGATCTTTGCGCTGCTCGTCGTAGAAGTTGGCAAACTCCCTGGATACATTGGAAAGGTTATCTTCACGGATCTGAAATATTTCAAACCAGGGAACTTGATATTGCTTGCCGGGTATAACGGAAAACGGTCTTGAAACAAGAATTTCCAGGTATCCATCCAAATCAGAATCGCGCAGAAAATTTAGTAATGAGATTCTGGTTTTCAGAGCATAGTTCTGAATGAAGTTCAGGTCAGTGGGAAGGAGAAAATCACGAAACTTACCCTCGAGGGTTGAGACTGAAGCATGAATCAGGGCTCGATGGTTTCGAACCTTACTTCTCCAGAGGGTTAAATAATCAAGAACATGATCATCATTTACATCCACAATCAGAGAGCCCACATAATCAATTCTTGAGTAGTTTCTCTGGTATCTCTCGATATTCGCGATCATTTCCGGAATGCGAATTTGATGCATGAGAAGATAGGTCCCGGCCGTTTCTTTGGCATAGATGGAAAGCCCACCGCCCTCGGGTCCAAATAGCACTAATCGAGACTCGCTGGGAACCTCAAAGATTTCGGCAAAAACTTCTTTTTCAAGAAACTTATACTGTGCCGGCAGTTTCAAGGCATCCTTGCGAAAATGATGATAGACCCTGGTTTGATGCTGTACGCTATATCCCTCTTTGGGGACAGAAAAAAACGCAAGGTAGGATTCATCGTCGAAAAGCATGACCTTATCCTTGCTTTGAACGGTACTCTCTAGAATCCTCAACCTTTCGCCATAAAGAAATTCCTCTTCCAATTCAGCCTGAGTACTATAATTTGCATCAAGGTTCGAGATCCTTCCAGAACCCACCCGGTCTCCTTCGGGTTGCTCGATGACATTTACATACCGGGAGCGAATCTGGTGCAGTTTTCCGCGGTATCTCGCGAGGTAGAATTTCTCCTTACCCTCCTTTTCTTCGAGTAGATCTTGCTGGGCATCACTAAGCGCGTCTATCAAAGAAATTTGCCTCCCTTCAGGGATGAACACATCTCCATTACCCTTGTAAGTGTAATCTCCCCGCATCGTCCCATGGAGGTGTACTCGTTGGAATAAAGAGGCTTCTGGAGGTAAGGTGTTTTTTGCGAAGCGTGTTGATATCTCCTTCAAAGAACTCAAAAAGAGCTCTTCTTTCTTTCGCATTTCAGCTAGGAGACGTGCCTTTTCATCTCTGCCTACCGGTAGCTCTGGGATCTCCTTACCAAGAAGGAAATTTAGCTCCTCAGGTACATCGTTGGAATTACCCATCTTGATCATTATTTTCTTAAGCAGTTCCCTGGCGCCGGGATAATTGAACTGTTTCACCTGGGCTCTTGCCAGAACGAAGGCAAGCTCAGGCTCTTCATAGACTTCCGGCCTATTATTCAGAAGTTCAACCACTTTCCCGAAAGCTCCCTTTTCCAAAAGAGTCTGCACCATCTTCAAAAACTCTTCAAAACTCAGGTCTGAAAAATCTGTACGGCTAATGAAGCCTCCCAGTTTCTTTCGCTCTCTGGACTCCCTGGTATCAGCCTCACCTGAGAGGGATCCACCTTTCAAATCCCTAAAAAACAGCGCTTCCCTCTGTTGGATTTCTTCCAGTCTTTCCTGATATCCCTTAGGTGGAGACAGAGACTCGGAGGCTTCATCCAAAAGAAATCTCAAGTCTTCAGGAACATCAATTCCGGACCCCTGCACCAAAATAAAGCGGTTGAGTGAGGAACGGGCGCTCTCATAATCAAAAACCTGTACAAACGATCTCGCCAGGAAAAGCGGAAGCTGCGGGTCCATGGCCAGAAAACGAACGGAGGACAACAGGTCAATCAGTTTAAAAAAGGCTTCATTCTCATAGAGAAGTTCACTAGCCCTTAAGAGCAACACCTCACTCTCAGGAAAGAAATTTAAAGCCTCCATATAAGCCTTGAGCGCTTCACTCTTTTTTCCTTCTCCCGTATAAGTATCACCCAGTTTCACATAGAGCTCAGGACGATCGGGCGCGAGTTGAAGCACCTGGCGAATGTAGCTGCGCTGAAGATGGGGATTATCTTGCCTACGAGCAATCTCCATCAGTAATTCCAAAGACTTTCGTCTACGTTGAGGCGAAGTATTTGATCGCTTCAGGTACTCTTTGAACTCTAGCTCGGCTGTCCTGAGATCGCCTTGCTCGAAGGCCATGGAACCATGGAAAAACTGGATCTGCGGATGGGTATCTTTTGAAAGAGGTGTATGTTTCAAGAATCTTTTGAACTTCTCAAAGTTCCTATTTTTAACCAGGGAGCCGAGGAGAATTACCTGAAATTCTTCTTCGGGCAGAAGATTCTCTTCAAAAAAATCCACGATCAGATCATGGCGATCATGTTCCGATTGAAAAAGCAGCCACTTCTTGATCAAACCCTGGCGCTCAGGCCTCAACTTCCATGCCTGCCTGAGATGATCAGCAAGTTTCTCTTTATCCAGCATTTCTCCAACCCGGCCGAGAAGAAGATGCTCAGGGAAAGAGTCTGGTTGGAACTCAAGGCTCTTTTGGAGAGGTTCAATTGCCTTCTCCGGTTGCTTGGATGAGAAATACGCCTTGCCCAGAGTTGAGGATAGAGAAAAGGAAGGAGTTACCTTCTTTTGATGTGGTTCTACGACTTTTATTATATCTGCGTACCTGCGCCTCTCCTTATACAGATCAACTAATTTCAAGAGTGCTCTCTCATAAAAAGGCTCTCTATCAATGGCTTCTTCAAAAGCCTTGATGGCAGGCTTGGGTTCACCCGACAAAAGGAGTTTGTCGGCTTTGAAGAGATAGGGCAGAGAAGAATGCGGGTTTTCGCGGGATAACTGCTTTGTAATTCTCGCTAATTCACTTGTACGCTTCTCTTCACGAAGTTCGGTTCCCAGGCTATAGAGCATCTCCATAGATTTTGAGGAGAATTCCTGATGCTTCTCTCTGCTATCTGAGGACATGGTGATCAGGGCGTCAATATAAGATTCAGAGACCTTCCAGTCCATCTGCTGGGATAGTTCCAAGATTTCTTCGCGCAGATCCGATTCCCCGCCTGGAATAATTTTGTAGGGAGATTTCTTCAGAGCTTTTTTGTAATGGTCTACCGCGATTTCGGGTTTTCCCAGCCGAAGCTGAACTCGACCAGTGAGGTATTCCCTCCAAAATTCATTCCAGGCTAAAAAAGCCGCGAAGATGAGGAGTAAGGCAACAACGGTAAAGAAAAAATCCTTGAACATGGACTCAAATTGGAAATGGCTCCAGAGAATCCAGTATATACCCAAATTGAAGTCTTTTGTCCGAATTCTCCTCCAAAAGAAATCTTGTAAATTCCATACCCATCTATGGCCAGCATCTCCCAGGAAGGATCCTGCGAGTGGAATAACAAGATGCTGGAGGGTTTACCTGGGGAATAATTTGAGCACCGGTTTCATCCCCTGGGGCGAATGGATTGAAAAAATGGAATCTGAGGAGCCAAGGCTGATATATAATACCGCTGTGCGTCAAATTTTCCTCCCAGTTCTCCTTTTCCTTTCTTTACAAAACCTATATTTTTCCTCCGAAGCATCGCAAATCGTGGAGAGACTTGAATCCCTCATGCGTGGGCAAACAAGCATTGCCACTTACCAGATGCATGTGAAGAGCAAGAGATTTGATCGGAGGCTTGAACTAGAAGCCTGGAGCTCAGGACAGAAAAAATCTTTCGTACGTATAAAAGCACCGGTAAGGGAAAAAGGAATCACCTTTCTTAAAATCGACAGAGATTTGTGGCAATACATACCCCGTATTGAAAGAGTAATGAAAATTCCGCCTTCCATGATGCTTCAGTCATGGATGGGGAGTGATTTTACCAATGATGACATGGTTCGTGAGAGCTCTATGGCTGCGGATTATGAACCAAGACTACTCACTGGTACTCCCGCAGATTGGCATTTGGAACTAAAGGCACGGGAAGATAGCGGAGTCGTTTGGGATAAACTGCTCTTGACGGTACCCAAAAAATACGAGATCCCCTCAAGCATAGACTACTACGATGAAGATGGAGTGCTGATTCGACGGTTGAAGCACACTGGTTTTGAAAAACTCAAGGACCGCTTTTTCCCCATGCACTGGATTATGGAGTCCCTCGCGGGAGATCGATCAGGCCGGATCACAGAAATCACAGTTAAAAGCATTGAATTTGATGTGGCAATTGATGAGCAAAGAATCTTCAGTAAGCACGCTCTTAAGAAATTTTCACGCTAATGGCCGCCCATCCTAATATTCCCAGACCCTCACTCAAAGACCAGTTATTCATCTTTGTACGAATTGCCAGAGGACAGATTCTCGCCAGCCCCAGGCGAAGTTTGCTCACTCTTTTGCTAATTATGGTCACCACCGCCCTTCTTATCTTTTTTCTCTCCATGATGAATGGGAGCCATAACAAGCTTAAGAGTGATTCAGTTGAGGTATATACCGGATATCTTCGAGTACAGGGAAAGGGATTTCAAAAAAGAAAGAATCCTGAAAACTGGATTTATTCCTCCGCTGCCGTGTTGGAGAAAGTTCGAGATCACTACCCGCAGGAGCGCTTCACCCGCAGGCTGGAGTCCTTTGCCCTGTTCTCCTCAGATCACGAATCCCAGGGAGCCATGCTTATTGGAATCGAACCTGGTAAAGAAGCCCAATTTTCCAGAGTCTTCAAGAATCTGGTGGAAGGTGAAATGTTAACGCCTTCATCAGGTTCTCAAGTACTGATTGGTTCTCAATTCTCTAAAAAATTGAAGGCAAAGATTGGAGATACCATCGCATTTGTAGGAGCGTCTTTGGATTCTTCAATAGCTGCGGAATTGGTGACTGTGAGGGGAATTTTTCGCACGGGCTTCAGGGAAATTGATTCCAATATGATTTTCACTTCCCTCGGATTTCTTCAGCAGGCTCTGCTCGCCGATGACGTCATTTCCCACCTGATCATCAATCCAGTAGATACCTCAAATATTGAACTGCGCGCCCTTCAAGCGCGAACAATTCTGCGCGATCTACCGGTGGAAGTCATTCCCTGGACTGAAGAGCTATCCCATTTGATTCAGACCTTGGATTTCGATAGAGTTTCAGGCTACTTTAGCCTGAGTATCCTTCTAATTATCATCTTTTTCGTGTTATTGATTTATGCTCAATTGTCTATATTGACAAGAACTCGAGAAATTGGTGTGCTCAGAGCCCTGGGCACCAGCCCCTTTCAAATTCTATCGATTCTGGGTCTTGAAACCGCTTTCCTTGGTGTTCTTGGAGGTGTTGCGGGGGTGTTGATCGGGGGATCCATTGCTCTGTATTTCCAGGTCTATCCCATGCAATTCCCAAGCTTTGAAGAAGCTATCGCCCAATACGGTTTCGCAGATGCCTCGCTGCCGACCCTCTTCGAGGGTAAAATTCTCATTCAGGGCTTTTTGACGGTATTTGCGATGCATTTGTGTTCCGCCGTTCATCCTATGCTCAAGGTAACCTTCCTTCGCCCGGTAGAAGCACTGAACACCTATGCATAATTCCTCCTTTTTTCTGAAATTCGCCTTGAGAAACCTCTACCGTCGACCCACCAGAACCATCATGATTCTCCTTCTATTGTCTGTCACTCTGACTGGACTATTATTTATCCAGGGAGTTTATGGAGGGATGGTGGAATCCATTGTGGAGAATGCCATCGAAAAGGATTGTGGATACGTGGTGATCGAGAATACCGCGTTTCGCGATGATCGTACTCTTAGCAACAGCCTTGAGTCAGGACCTACTCTCTCAAAAATTTCCAAAGTCATAGGGGAAACTCCTCTACTAGCGCGACTGCTGTGCCAGGGACTCATTCAAACTGCCCTGTCAGGCAAGGGGATTGAGCTGGTTGGACTCAACCTCTCAAATGGGCGTGAACTCAGGGGGCTCAGGGAATCACTGGTAGAGGGCTCGTTCTTAAAGTCAGATGACTCCAGGGGAGTGCTCATTGGAAGAAGCTTAGCAAATGACCTCGGAGTTCAGATTGGAGCGAAACTCGTTATCCGGGCTCAGAGTTTAGATGGAGAGCTCACCGCCTCTGCTGTAAGAGTGCGGGGACTGCTGGATGCCAGTAATCCCAGGGTAGATAGTATGAGCGTTTTTCTGGGGCTGGATCATCTTCAGGCTCTTCTAAAGAGCCCCGGTAAAATTTCCCAGGTAGGTCTATTTCCCGCCAGGGTTGATCAACTTGACATTCTCGTAGAGAAACTGAGCTTAGAACTCGGAGATAAAGTTCGCGTTGAAACCTGGGAGGGTTATTATCCAGCATTTGCCATCGGTGAAGAGATGATGGATATGGTTAACTTGATTCTTGTATCCATAGCCTTTCTGGCCGTAGGGCTGGGTGTGTTCGACGTAATCCTGATTTCCATGCTCGATCGCATGCGTGAATTCGGAATCCTTTTGGCCCTGGGAACCCCCTATTCAAAAATTCGGAATCTCATAGTCCTCGAAGGGCTGATCCTTGGTTTTGTGGGCTATGTAATTGGGGCAATAGGCGGCAGTATACTTCTATGGTATTTTCACATAAATCCTATGGATTTATCCGTCTTTGGCAACGGACCGAAGACCTTTGGTATGATTCCCTATATTCCAACCGCGATTCACCTTGAATATTATCTTCGCTGCTTTATCATTCTAACCTTTGCTATGCTGATCTCATGCTCTATACCGGTATACATCCTCAAAAAGCTCAATCCTGTCCAATCCCTACGTTTTGTTTGATATGTGTTTGTTAGAAACCTTGAACTTATGCAAAGTCTATGACGCGAAGGGTCTCATTCCTCTCACAGCGGTAGATAGTGTCAATCTTCGCGTAGAGAGGGGAAGTTTTTCGGTTCTGAGCGGCCCTAGCGGATCGGGTAAGACCACGCTGCTCAATCTCATTGGCGGACTGGACAGACCCAGTAGTGGGGCCATTACCCTTGCGGGGCAAGAGCTCTCTTCTCTACAAGAGAAGGAACTATCAAGTTTTCGTCTTCATTCTGTAGGCTTTGTTTTCCAGGCCTATAACCTGGTCCCAGTTCTTACCGCACGCGAAAACATCGAGTACGTGATGATTTTGCAGGGAGTATCAGAGTCTCTAAGAAATGAGAAGGTTCAAGATGTTTCTAAGCGCCTGGGAATCCATGAACTTCTAGATCGAATGCCTTCTGAGATGAGTGGCGGGCAGCAGCAACGGGTAGCTGTAGCCAGGGCACTTCTAGGAGATCCGGAGATTATTCTGGCTGACGAACCAACTGCTAATCTGGACTCGCACAATTCCAGGCTTCTCCTGGAAATGATGCGTGAACTAAATGAGACACAGGGAACTACCTTTCTAATTTCATCTCACGATCCTATGGTCTTGGAGATGTCAGGCGAAAAGATATTGCTCAGGGATGGCAAAGTCCTCGATGAAGCGCAAACATCTCATTAGCGCCCTTTTTTTTGCCTTTTTTAATTTGTGCCGGGGAGCCCCTGTGGATGTCTCCCTGGAGTCTTTTTTCATTAAAACCCGTGATCTGAGCAATCGAGAGCCAATGGAATTCGGCTTTCTAAGAACCAGGTTGGATACCCGCCTTGAGTTGGAAAACGACCAGAGCTTCTATTTTGAACTGCACCAGGAGACTTTCTTAGGATCGAGATTCTTAAATTCCTTGGAATTCCAGACTCTTGATTCCCTGAAACCAGATTTACCCGTGGATACGATCCTGTTGAGATCTTCCAATGGGATTGCTGAACATCGTCTCAAACTATTTCGTTCTTTTTACCAGGTTTCAGATCTTGATAGTACGTGGACTGTGGGTCTTCAGCGGATTGCCCTGGGTGTGGGTCGAATCTGGAATCCTCTCGATGTGCTTCACCCGAAAGATTCGGGAGGACTACAACCAGAACTGCAAAGTCCCATATTTGGTGTACATGGTGAAATTTACCCTTCGGCTCTCTCAAAGCTGCAGGTTTTCACAACACTTGGAGATAGCTTCCACACGAGAGTGAAGGGAATTCATTACCAGTGGTTTGCAGGAGGGTGGGACCGGGGATGGACTCTGTTACAGTCACCCATGAACAAAGTGCTTGGATTTCAGATGGAAGGCAACCTGGGGAATTCCGGACTTGAAGGCAGGATTGAAGGAGGACTCTTTGAAGATCGTTCTACTTCTAAGAGGGACGCTCAGGCCGTGGTTGGCATCGACTACGGATTTCCCAATGCGGCTTCCATTGCTGTTGAATACTTCTACAACCGCAAAGGCTCCAGGGATCTCCCCCAGAATAGTACCAGCTTATCCCTCGGAAGGCAGCTTCCTTACCAGGGATCTCATTACCTTGGAATTATGGCTGCCTATCCGCTTACGCCAACCCGGTCACTTTCGGGACTGACCATTGCCAATCTCAGCGATGAAAGTGTTCTTTTTTCAATGGGTTGGACACATTCCATAGGTCAGACCAGGGAATGGGGTTTAGGTTTTCAACTCTCAAGAGGTTCCAGTGGTTCCGAATTTGGGTTTCGAACTGATACCCTATATCTCCACTTCAGTACCTTTTTTTAATATTGACTTAGTTGGGAAAAACTCCATGAAGAAAATTCTAATCGCACTGTTCATCATCATCGGTCTTTTTGTCATACTGATACTAGGAATCTGGCTTTCTGTAGACTTTCAATCGGTGACACACGAAATCTTCCGCGGCATTTCGAAAAGGATAAACGGAAAACTTGAGATTGGCTCTATTGAACCTGGAGTACCTGGCAAAGTAATCCTGCGCAACCTCCTTCTGACCAAAGCCGGAAAAGAGATTCTTGAAATTCCAGAATTTGAGATTCATCTCTCCCTGGTAGATCTTTTTCAATTTAAAACCAGGCTGGAATCTCTCATAGTTCGAAATCCAAAACTACATTTGGAATGGAAAGACCAGCAATGGAATGTTGCCGATATTTTTGAGCCCAAACCCATTGTCCCAAATGCTAATAAAGACCTGTCACTTGTGACAATCGATCCAGGGGTTTCAGGTCTTAAGGGGCTGAAGGTGGACCGTTTGGAAGTCAGAAGTGCTGACATTGAAATCATAAAAGACAGCAAGAATATCAAACTTCGCGTGGGTCTCGAAGGTCAGCTTGAAAACGCTCTTCTCAAAATTGGCTCCTGGCTCATCATTATGGGAGAGGACTCTGAAATTCGCGGTGAGGCCAACCTCAATCTCATACAAAACAAGGGAAGGTTGGAAAATATTAAGGGAAGGCTGCAGCCGGCTTCTCTTCAGTCCTTGCTCAGCCTTATGGGACAGGAGTCACCAGTCACGATACAAGAAGCTATAGAAATCGAAGGCTCCGCCACTTTCGACCCTGGAAATATCGTACCCTCACTTGAGGTAAAGGCCCCTTCCCTCTCCCTGGCCGCTATCAATCCCACCCTAAAGCTCCATCAATCGTCCTGGAATATCCTGGGTGATACCATCCAGGGAGAATGGGAATTGGATACCGCGCTGGGCAATTTAAAGGGTAATGCCAAGGCAAATTGGAAAACAAAAATCGCGGTCACAGAGTTCTCTGGAGACCTGGTAAGTACCCTTGAGGAGACCAGGTTGGGCGCTCAATTCGCTACAAAGGTTTCTGTAAAGGTTCTTGAGTCCAAATCTTTGGAGTTCAATGGGATCACTACCCTCAAAGGCGGATCTTACGGTGAGAATTCACTAGTAGATATGGAATTAGCCTCACAAGTCCAGTTTGTTCCTGATTCTGGTCATCTGCAGATCCAAAGAGCCATACTGGATTTTCCAGGCAGTCCCGGCAGAGTGGAAATGCGCGGGCAGGTTCCCCTTGATTCCTTCGATTTGAACAACTTGAATCTTAATATAAGCGGGAGAAATTTGAACCTCAAAGCCCTGGTTCCCCTGGATTTACCCTCCCCTCCCACCGAAATTGAAAGAGTTAGCGCTCAACTGAAAAAGGGAATCCTGAAAATTGATACTGGAACCGGTAAAACTGGTTCCGGCCGATTCCATATAGCCGGTCAGATTCCCCTGGAAGCTAGGAAGGATGCCCTCAAGGATTTACGTGTTCACATCGAAAAAGTGGATCTTAGATTCCTGGACCCCCGGCTAAAGGCATTCAAACTGGATTATCTGGATTTGACCAGGGACGGCAGGATCAACGCTAGAATTAATGGTCCCGGTACATCCAAGTTAGTCCTTGGTGCTGAGGCTTCTCTCTCCAAGTCTCCCTTTAAGGATGTAATGCTTATGGGGCAAATGAACCTGAGCCATCTCAAACCCTTCCTCCCCGGATTCTCACAGAAACTTCCTTCCGGACTCATCAATTTTGGATTGAGCGGAAAAACGCATCGGATCCTGAAGGGAACTCTCGGATCTAAAAAACTCAGTATCCCGGTTACCGAGGGAATCGATAACCTGGATCTCAGGGACCTACTCCAGACTGTCAAAATCGACCTGGAAAAAGAGGAGTTCTCGATCTCAAAAGGATCCGCAAGAATTCTTGAAGGAAAGGCGAACTGGTCTGGAATTCTTGACCTAAAGAACTTAAGTCAAAGCCAGTTTAAAGCAGGGTACACCTCTGGTTCGCTGGATCGATCCCTCTCACACTTCGTTCCCCTGATGAAATCTCATAGCTCTGGGTCAGTGGATTTATCCATCACGGATATAAAAATTCTGGAAGACACCGAAGCTTACCCCATCTCGCTGAAGGGAAGCGCTACAATAAAGAATCCTCAATACTTTTACCATCAGACCCTCCATGACCTTTTAGACGGTGTAAGCACCGGATTAAGCCAGAATCTGCTCAAAGGACTGGTACAGGGTGAAATTGACCAACAAGCAGCCCGTTCCAGCGATGGTGTCGATCTCAAGGACATCAAGAATCTGAGCTTTCGCTTCGACGGTCTGAATCTATCCTTCTCCCCTTTCAAGCTTGAAGAAGCACGCGATGAGTTCCAATTCGATTTTAGCTCCCTAAACCTGAAGATTCCGTCCAAACCCGAGGAGGTTGGCTCTGTAGCTGGAACCCTGGGAGCAAGTCTATCAGCCCCCTTTCTCAAGAAGCACCTACCCTTAAAAGACAGCTTTAGCCAATCTTTTCGCCGTGATATTGTCCTTGAGGGTCCCATGTCCATGCCCCTTTCAGAAAGTACTATAAGCTCCCTGAAGAAAGATCTGATCGCCCTGGCGATCAGGCATACAGATTTCAAAGAAGTAGGGGAAGACCTGGAACTCAAGGCCAAAAGTATAAAAAAAGAAGCAAAACAAGCTTTGAGAGATATCAAATCCCTATTTAAGGGCTCGCCTGCCACACCTACCAAGACCGGCACAAAAACGGACAATCTAAACCTGAAAGTTCAGGAAATCAAGGACGCCAAGAAGGCCGTAAAAGGACTGCTCAAGGGACTATTTGGAAGATAGTGAGGAATCGACAGATTCCTGCCTTGACCAGAGGTCGGGGCAAACGAAATTCTCCAGGGCTTTATCCCTTTGTGATCTTTGAGTTCTTCCTTATACTTTATTTATGAGAACTTTGAGGATTGTCTTTGGATTTTTTTTCATCTCCTATTGCTTTGGGGGCAGCATAAACTTGCGTATGGGGGTTGAGGGCCAGGAAATTTCCCAGAAAGTCCATACTCCTCCGGCGGTGAAGGGCATTCGTTTTGGTACCTGGTTTGAACCTGGGCTTCCACGCGATCCTAATTTGATTCCGGTCTCTAATGCTCCCCGTCAACCCGGAGTGTTGGTTCCGGTCTCTGAACTCGTCCCCTCGGTAAAGGATCCGGCAGTAAGGGTAGATCCAACTTCTGGCGTGCCTGGCGGTTCCATACCGACTAGAAAGGGTCTGGATGAACTCTTTCTTACCGCTATCAATTCTACCAATCCAGGATCGTCGGGTCCCTCTACACCTTCCTCACCCACTACCCCACCGCAAACATCGCCTTCGGGGGCCAACCCACCTTCGGGCAACAATAATCCTCCAGTTGATCCTGTAACAGGTCTTCGGGCGGGGTATGAAAATCTCTCCTTTAATGATGCTTTTGCACAGGCATTCAAGGATTTAGGAAGAGGGAAGGCTTTTGCCTGGAGCGGAAGAAAATACGGAACCTGCTATTCAGGAGATCCTAAGCTATCGCAATGCGAAGCCCTTGTAACCGCCGATGCAAAAGCCCAAACCGGGAATTGACCGCAGAACTAAAAGGTGCCCTCCTAACCCACTCCTGATTTCAGTGTTGAGCAGGAAATCCAGAAAAGTTGAGCAGCCAGCAGGTGAAGGAGACTGGATTCTTTTTCATTTATTGATATAATTATAGTAATTATTCCATTTTTATATATACAAATACCTTTATTATGTTATTTAAATCTCCAGGTGAAGTTCTTAGAGAAATTGGTTTTCAGGTTCAGCGCAAACGTCTAGAGAGAAATTGGACCCAGGCAAAACTCGCTCATCACGCCAATCTAAGCCTTTCTGTTTTAAGAAAGTTTGAGCAAACCGGCAAAATCTCCCTGGAATCATTCGTTAAGCTCGCCTACGTTCTGGACTTCAGCGAGGAGCTTTTGGAATCCGTGAAACTTCCTACGGATACCCCTGATTCCATGGATGAATTACTTAGTGATCGGAAGACAAGAAAACGAATGAGGGCTTCTACAAAATAGGAACCTTCTATGCCTGATCCAATCCATCCTATTCAAAGCCTGAAAGTGTCCCTTAATCTGGAGGGCAATCTTCTCGAAGTAGGCAGACTTGCGCTACGCCAAAAGCACGTCTACTTTGAGTTTGACCCGCAAATCCTAGAAATGGGTATTGAAATTTCTCCACTCAAGTTGAAGCTAAGAGAAGGACTACTATCCTTTGATCCTCATTTATTTGAAGGACTTCCCGGGGTGTTTTACGACAGTTTACCCGACGGTTGGGGGCGGCTACTTCTTGATCGAAGTCTACGAAGCCGAGGTTTGGTACCGGAGCACCTCACGTCTCTTGACAGATTGGCCCTGGTTGGCAAATGCGGGGTCGGCGCCCTCGTTTATGAACCTGAAATAGAGCAAGAGAAATCGGTTCTGAATTTGGAACTAGATTTGCTCTTCCGCGAAACGAGTAAAATCCTAAATCAAGAAGATTCCGACTCTATAGACTTGCTTTTGTCACTCAATGGTTCCTCAGCCGGAGCAAGACCCAAGATCATGGTCAAGGTAAGTCAAAGCCGAGATGAACTCCGGGAGCCGCGATCCACACACACGGATGGATTTGAAGATTGGATGATCAAGTTTCCAAACACTACAGACGGCAGCGACGCCGGTGCCGTCGAATATGTCTATAGTCTCATGGCAGCAAGGTCAGGAGTAGAGATGGCTGAAACCCACCTCTTTCCATCAAAGAATACCCCTGGCTATTTTGGCACAAAGCGCTTTGATACTCTCCACGGGAGAAGGCGTCTGCATATGCACAGCGTTTGCGGATTGCTGCATGCTGATTTCAGGACCCCTGCCCTTGATTACGAAGATATCATCAAGGTCACAGGCTATCTCACTAAGAGCATCCCCCAGGCTCAGGAGATGTATAGAAGAGCAGTTATCAATGTACTGGCACATAACCGGGATGATCATGGAAAGAACTTTTCCTTTCTGATGGATTTCAGAGGTGAGTGGAGGCTGAGTCCAGCCTATGATTTAACCTTTTCCTCAGGCCCCGGCGGAGAACAGAGTACGATGATCAAAGGTGAAGCTAAGAACCCGGGAGAAAAGGACCTGCTCGCCCTGGCTCCCATAGCTGACCTGAGCGAAAAGGAAGCGAAGGAAATCATAGCTATCACCCGCGAAGCCCTCAATTCCTGGACAAGACTAGCCATAGATCACGGCGTATCTAAGGAACGCATTTCAAGGATTCAAAAACACATAAACCTCTGAAACCTCGGTTTGCTACGTGTCACGTGACATACCGTGGTTTTTTTTGACTTCAGACTGTGTATTCTGAACTTTTGGCTTTGCTTTTTCTTTCCTCTCTTCACGCTTCTTAGCTCTCTGAGCTTTACGAATGGGGTCATGTTTATCTATGGCGACTTCAAGCGCAAAATCCATCACCTCCAGCAGGGAGCAGTCGCGGAAAGACATTTTTCAAACTATTTCCGTGATCCGAGGACCGTCTGTGTGATGATGGATTGAGAACTCTGGGGTGGTGGCTGGAAGTGGTTTGTGAGGAAAAGGTAGTTGTTCTACCTTTGACGATCAAAGCGCTTTCAGGTGCCGCTCCAGGGCTCTCAAGCAATTGCCAAAACAGCGGTTCTCGGATCACCTATGCTTTTACTGAGAAACTTCCCCGTGGATTTTCCTGCAATTTTGATCCAAGAGATGACCTGAGTTTCATGGACTCAAATACCGCCGCTGGGCTTTTTAGTCTTTTTTCAAGTTCAAGGAATCTTCTTAACCCGGTTCCGTAAGGATAATCCTGTCTGTAAAAAAGTCTGTTTGCCTGAATTTTGTGCTCTATATCCTCAAGAAATCGAAACTCTACCCAGGTGGCATGGCCTTCGATTTCCTCCAGGTCCCGCATTTTTCCGAGGGTTACATTTTGCCAGAGATGAGTTAGTTCATGGATGAGAACACCCAGGCAGCTTTTCCAGGGTAGCCCCTCCTCCAGAAAGATCGTATGAGACTCCTCAATTACTCGTGATGCGGTTCTCTTAGACTTATAGAGGTAAACTCCATTGAGCCGTGTTTTTCGTCCTTTGTTGCGCAGGAGAGAAGACAACTTCGAGGTAGGTATGAGGCCCATCTGGACCGGTATCTCTCTGAGACCCATTTGTGGATAGAAAGCCTCCAGCCATTGAATCGCTTCCACTTTGATTGCCGGCAGAGCTTGCTCAGAAGTTACCGCCTGTGCAAAGCAACCCTGACAGGAGTAAAGTCCGTTAGCGTAATCATGTGTAGATCCCTCAATCTTTCGAAAACAAAAATCACAGGTGGGAGTCCTTTGATAACAACTACGACAGATTACTCTCTCTTCATCAAAAATCTTCTTATGCTCCAAATAATAGGGACCATCAATTAAGGATTTACACAGAACACACTTTAAGGCTCTGTTTAAACATTGGGGATGATGGGCTGTAGTCCCTTTTTGATTTCTCCTTCCATGTACTGGAATACCGCAGATCTCACAGGACTTCCAATCATCCAGACAGTTAGCACAAACCATCGTTTGATTGGAATACACTACATACTTACCTAAAAGTTTGGACTTACAGAGGGCACAGTTTTTGAGCTTCGTGTAGCAAGACTCATGAAAGACCCTACCTTGTTCCTTGCTTTGCATTCCGACTACCGGCAAACCGCACTTTGAGCAAACAGGGAGTCTCTGGCAAGAGGAGCACACATTCCAGCCAGACTTCTTATAATGGATGTAAGAACCTTCTATAGCCCGGCTACAGAGAGTACACTGCATGAAAAAAGAACCCTATTCAAATAAAATTGCACGTTATCCAACACTTGCCCATAATCAGGCGACCGAAATCCAACACTTTCCTAATGGGCCGAAAAGGGGGATCGACGTCAATTACGGCAAAAACCTAGCATACAACCCCTTTCTTGTGCGATTAGGAAAAAAATCTGTCCTAAAATAGACTTGGCACATTTCTTGATAGTAAGAGGGCGAGTAGACATTTGAATAGGTGGGGGATTCTGAGCGCGGTTATCTACTTTAACCACCGATCCCAATGGTGTTAAAGTGCTCCTTCTGCGTACGCTCTCGAGTTCACAGAATTCCCGGGTGAAAATCTTGTGCGCTCCCAACTGCGAGATTTTCCATCATAACCCGATTAGGATCCCCCTCTTTTTTAACCTTCGGAAACGGAGGTTATTTTTTTTCCAGACAAAATTTTAACGCTATTCGTAGTCTATCCGCTCCCTGCTAACTAGTATTCTCGGTAATCTTTCAACCCACTATGATGACGACTCCCAAATTCCCGTTATCGGTTCACTGGAGAGTTGCCGGGGGTAAAAAGATCTTCAGGGGCTTCCTCTTCCACCAGTTTCCTGTTTCGCTTCGTTCGCGAATGCTGGTGAATTCATATTCGTAAACTACAGCACGAATCCACTTTGGAGGTTTTCCTGGAAAAGGATTTGTTTCTACCAGTGCCAGGACGCTTTCAGAACCCTCCAAGAGACGCAGGGCAAATTTCTGGAACCAGGGCACATAGCGATAGTCCGGTCTAAGTGCGGCGAACCACATCTGCCAGTCCAGCCTGGGTTGATGGGGTGCTACCTGGGATGGCATTCTGGATAGGTCTCCTGGTTTATAAGTAAATCCATAATCCTTCCAGACTCTTCCGTCTTCACTGCCCTGCACCAGGATCTCCGGTCGTTTTGTGGTCATAGTTGCGAATAAACCATAGGAATTCACCAGACAAAAGGGGCGCATAGCCTGGTGAACTTCGTGCAGTCCCCTTGGAATGAAGGATCTCATCGGGGCAAATAGAAGCATAAAAAGGTAGAAATTATAGAGGATGAAAAAGGAGCATAAAGTACCCTTCAAGACCCTGGCCGGAGTGGAAGTCCCACAAGAAATTGGCTTTGGAGCCTTTGCAAAAACCCAGGACTGGGGCCAGTAATGATCGGTGATACATGGCGCGCAAAGAATGATGGAGAGGAGGTTAAAGTAAGCATAGTTACCCGAGACCAGAATAAGAATCTGTAATAGCGCTAACAGCGCTGCCCCGATAGCCCTGATCCTGGGTGTTGTGAATAGCAGAAAGGGTACCAGCAGTTCGATATGAAACATGAATAGGGTAGATAGTTCCTGAAGCCAGGATGGGAATTGGTGAAAGAACCAACTTAAAGGATTGGGAAGCGGTTGAGTGAAGTAGTGATACTGCATGGCTGAAAGATTCTTCCAGTTAGGATCCATGCTTGTCAGTTTCACCACTCCTGAAGAAAACATGAGCTTGAACAAAACGATCCACAATAGCCAATACATCAATGGTGAAGCCCTGGGAATTCTAGCCTTCCACGGAGAAGCAAGAATGGTCAGGAAACCGCATTCAAGCAAAAGTATGTCCCACTGAAAGGAAAGAAAACTCTGTGTAGAGGTAAATAGAGAAAGATAAAATCCCCAGCAAAAAAACGCCATCAAGCGAGGAGTAATCCACATGAACAATAGTAGGGAACTAAGGCACCCCAGGGCACATACCAGGTGTATCGATAGCTCTGAGCTATCAAGCCAGAGAAGGGTGGGAACTTTGCTAAATCGATCCCAGGGGCTCAATTTTGACAACTGGGACAGGTATTGATGAGTCGGAACAATCCCCTGCTCACCAATCAAGCCCTCCATTTGAACCCAAAAGGAAAGAAATGCTATGAGAAAAACAAGTCCTATCAGGCGGCAAAAGCACATGGTCCCAAAGCTGTAGGAAGATTTTTGTGACATAGAATGAGAATATTCTATTCAGGAGGGATAAATCGACCCCTCTGTATTTAATTCTGACTCTGAAGCATCTTGAGAACACTATAAAATACGAGATTTTAAGGCACTAAATATAGGGTCCGGCTTGAAAATTTAGCTCAAGTCACCTATACCGAAGAGCAAACGGTAAACCCGTTTGCAGGTTCATGACCAAGATAAGCTCATCGAAGATGAGTAAAGGAATCTGTAGATTCCTGGTTTGGCCGGGAATCCGGGCAAACCAAATGCGCTTGGGCATACATTGACCTCGATTATTTGATTCTGACCTATTGTTCAGTTATTTTCTGGAATCCTTTGCTCCTTTAGTAGTGCAAACATCCCTGATCAATGAATTGAAGGGACTTTGGAGATTCTGGAACAAATCGTGCAGTAGAAGAGTCAGGATGGGTATACTGACAGAGTCCATTGGAAGATATGGATTTCCCAGGGAAGATAGTCAGACGATTAGGAACAACGAGGTAAACCAGATGGCTGATATTCTTATTTCAGATGATGATGAAAATGTACGGATTCTTCTTCGCAGAACTCTCCAGGCGGAGGGCTACCATACTGAGGAAGCCAAGAATGGCTCAGAGGCTATAAAACTCTTTCGATCAGGGGCCTTCGATCTTGTTATTACGGATCTACATATGCCGGGAATGCATGGCATTGACCTCATCTACCAGATACGAGAACTCTTCCCCAAGCTTCCTATCATCGCTATCTCAGGGGGCAGCACCGGCGACGACTTCATAGCAGCCTCCGAAGATCTTAGGACCGCGGCTAGTGAAGGTGCTAATCTTATCATCCCAAAACCCTGTGACATGGATTATCTTCTCGAAAAGGTGGAACTGCTTCTGACCGGAACATCTCCAAGTTAGTTCATCGCCACCTCTTTTAGCGCTCCAGAATCGGGCAATTTCGAGAATTCATAAGGATTGGACTAGAATATTTCCAGAAGTATATAACTCGTCCGTATTTCCAGCCAAACCAGGAATCGGCCGATTTCCTTGCTCCTATGATGAGAGTATTTTGGTCATGAACCTACAACGGGCAAACCGTTGTTCTTCAGTATCAATTTAAACCTGATAAAGGTAGTCTGTCTTGGAATCTACAATCCGCAGTGGCTGCGTGGGTACAGTCGGTAATACCCCTCTTATCCGCCTCCCCTTTCTAAGTGAACTGACGGGATCTGAGATCCTCGCCAAGGCTGAATTTCTGAATCCCGGCGGATCTGTGAAAGATCGAGCCGCCCTGGGAATCATAGCAGCGGCCGAGAAAGCCGGACTGGTTCATGAAGGGGCAACAGTTGTAGAAGGAAGTGCCGGCAACACCGGTATCGGCCTTGCCCATCTCTGTCACACCAGGGGCTATAATTGCATCATAGTGATCCCAGAAACTCAATCACCTGAAAAATTCGCCATTCTGGAAGCCCTGGGGGCTGAGGTTGTGAAAGTACCGGCGGCACCCTACTCCAGCGATGACCACTTCACCAAGATCGCGAGCCGAATCGCGCATGATCGCGAAAACTGCCTGTGGGCTAACCAGTTCGATAACACAGCCAATCGCAGGATTCATTTTGAAACTACAGGACCTGAGATTTGGAATCAAACCGATGGCAATATAGATGCCTTTGTGACCTCGGTGGGAACCGGTGGCACTCTTGCTGGAGTAGCTCAGTATTTGAAATCACGTAATCCCAGGCTTCTGACCTTTGTTTCTGACCCCCTGGGAAGCGGGCTCTATAACTTCATTAAGTCTGGAGAAATGCGCGCGGAAGGAAACTCCATCACGGAGGGAATCGGTATTAGCCGTGTCACAGGAAACTTAAAGGATGCCCCCATTGATGACGCCGTCAGGGTAGAAGATCAGGAGTGCATCAATATGGTCTTTACTCTCCTGAAAAGAGAGGGGCTTTTTCTGGGAAGTTCATCTGGAATCAATGTAGCCGGTGCGGTACAAGTAGCAAAGAAACTGGGACCAGGTAAGAGAATAGTGACCATTCTCTGTGACGGCGGCGGAAGATATACCTCCCGACTCTTCAATCCTCAGTGGCTGATAGAAAAGGGGCTAAGCCCTCAATCCATTCCTGGTCCGGCATAGGCAATTTGAGCTCTGACTGCTAGAATATTCCTATGGAGCAAATCTTTTTCTCTACCGTAATCTTCTCTACCTGCTTCTTCTTCCTGAGCATTGGAGTGCTGATTTCCGGAAAGCCAATACAAGGTTCTTGCGGAAGGAGGAAAGGCGATTTGCTATCAGGAGATGGGCTGGATATCGAATGCTTGTGCGAAACATCCGGCGACGATTCAGCTTGCTCTGGGATTTCCGAGGGCGAACTCATAGACGCAATGCTTCGAGCCAAGGAAGATTTCAAAGATGTGGAACGTGTTTCAAAAGAGCTCAATAAGAATCTGCCCTAGAGTTCCTTAGATTCTACGTGCATTCCAACCCTCATTGCTAACCAATTCAAATCCCGAGGGAGTTCCCCTGATAAGTAGATAATCCACTTGCCGCCTGGAAAGATACTCTTTTGCACTTTGGGATCCCAGGAGAATCGCAATCGTGGCCAGGGCGTCGGCGGTTTCACAATCTTTAGCTATGACCGTCGCACTCAATAGATCAGATTTTCTGGGCATTCCGCTTTGAGGGTCAATGAAATGAGACCATCGTCCCTGCTGATCCTGATGGTAATTGCGATAATTTCCCGAGGTCGCCAGGGACTCGTCCTCAAGCTCAACTGCCTCCACCAAATCGTCAAGCGGGGCCTCAGGAACAGGACGGTTGATCCCAACCTTCCAAGGGTGTCCTGAAGGTGAATGTCCTTGAAGGCGAATCTCCCCTCCAATTTCGACGAGATAATTGTCCACTTGATGTCTTTGAAGGAATAAACCAACCTGGTCCACCCCGTAGCCCTTCGCGATTGAACTTAGATCGATTTGAACACCGGGTTTGCGCTTTCTCAAGGAAGATGGCTTGGATAGCTCCAGCATCTGATAGCCCGTAAGGGAGAGAGCTTCAAGAAGGGCTTCATTAGAAGGACGGAGGGCAGTCTCTAGCGGTCCGAAACCCCATAAATTCACCAGTGTACCCACGGTGATATCAAAGATCCCGGTTGTGGATTGAGAGAAAGCTACCGAGTTGCTAACCAAACGATAAAATTCCTTGCTAACCTCTTGAGGTAGAGTAGATTGAACAGAGTTCCAGCGCGAGATCTCGCTATCCTTGATATAGGTAGACATGGATTGATTGATGGACGCCAAAAGCAGATCAACTTCTTTTTTCCATTCCGGTTGTGAAACAGTATCCACAGGCAGAAATTTGACCCGGTACCAGGTACCCATAGTCTTACCCTGAAGAAAGACATAGGCTTCCTTTTTATCCGGAAAATAGGAAAAAAGTACGACTACCAGCAGACATAGAAACAAGACCTGCCGAAGTGGAATTTTTGGCTTTTCCATCTTCGATTCCTCCGGACTACGTACCGGGATTAAAATTCGTCGAACCGGATCATATCCGGCTCAACACCAAGGGAATCGAGCATATCCATCACACACTTGAGCATCATGGGAGGCCCGCAGAGGTAGTATTCAATCTCTTGGGGGTCTTTGTGCTTGAGTAAATATTCATCCTGTACAACCTGGTGAATAAAGCCTTTATACCCACTCCAATCATCGGCAGGCAAAGGATCGGAGAGAGCTACATGATATTTGAAATTAGGAAATTTCTCTTCGATATCCTTGAATTGGTCATCATAGAACATCTCCCTCTTTGATCTTGCTCCATACCAAAAAGTTGCTTTGCGCTTGGATTTCTCTGTATGGAAAAGATGAAAGAGATGGGAACGCATCGGGGCCATTCCCGCTCCGCCGCCAATGAAACACATTTCGCGCTCGGTCTCCTGTATAAAAAACTCTCCAAAAGGACCGGAGACACTCACGTCATCTCCCGGTTTGAGATTAAAAATATAGGACGAAGCAATTCCGGGAGGAATACCAACAGAACCGGGAGGGGCGGTAGCAATACGAACATTGAGCATGACCATCTGTCCCTCAGCAGGATGATTCGCCATAGAGTAAGCACGAAAACACTCTTCCGTATTCACGGCACGGGTATCCCAGAGCTTAAATTTGTCCCAGTCTTCGTGATACTCCTCAGCAACTTCAAAATCTTGAAAAGTGCAGTCATACTCGGGTATATCAATCTGGATATATCCACCATTTTCAAACACAAGGGTTTTACCCTCCTGAATGTCCAGAACTAATTCTTTGATGAAAGTGGCGACGTTGTCATTGGATCGTACCTTACAATTGAATTTTTTAATCCCAAATACTTCTTCAGGAACCACTACATCCATGTCATGTTTTACTTTTACCTGGCAGGAGAGTCGGACCTGCTCACGTTTTTCCTTGCGGCTGAGATGACCCTCCTCGGTGGGCAGTACATCTCCCCCGCCCGCGGTTACCTTACACTTACACAGAGCGCAGGAACCCCCGCCTCCACAGGCTGAAGGAAGTAGTATTTCCTGCCCCATCAAAGCGGTCAGCAAAGTCATCCCAGGCTGCACCTGCGCGACTTTCTCGCCTCCGTTGATTGAAATAGTCACCGCTTCGGAGGAAACAAGTTTTTTGTTGGCTATATTGAGTAAAGCCACGAGCCCGAGCACAATGAACAGAAAAATGATGATGCTGAAGATGACGGTTTCTACAAGCATGGAACTCTCCTATAGGTTGATCCCGGCGAAACCCATAAAGCCGATGGCCATCAGACCCGTGGTAATAAATGTAATCCCCAATCCCTTCAATCCGTCTGGAACGTGGGAATATCGAATTTTCATTCGAATGGAGGCAAGTCCTATAATTGCCAGAGCCCAGCCCAACCCTGAGCCAAATCCATAAACAACGGACTCTACGAAATTGTATTGACGCTCAACCATGAACAAAGAGCATCCCAAAATCGCGCAGTTCACAGTAATCAAGGGTAAAAATACTCCAAGAGCTGTATACAGCGCTCGAAAGAACCGATCTAGAATCATTTCCAGAAGCTGAATTTGGGCGGCGATCACAGCGATGAAGGTAATCAGGTTCAGGAAACTTAAATCCAGGCTGGCATAGGACTCGCTAATCCAGGAAAGAGCACCTTTCTTAAGAAAAAACTCATGGATCAGCCAATTTGCCGGAGTGGTGAGGGTTAGAACAAAAATTACTGCCACCCCCAGGCCCATGGCAGTTTCAATTTTCTTCGAACAGGCCAGGAATGTACACATCCCCAGGAAAAATGCCAGGAGGATATTTTCGATAAAGACGGAGGTAATAGCTATCCCAAGAAGTTCTGCTACCATGATTACTCACCCTGCCTTCCGCTGACCACGTTCACAGCCCAAATGTAGAGCCCTATGATGATAAAAGCCCCGGGGGGTAATACCATCAGACCCATGTTCTCGTAACCCAAATCATAGAGAGATTGGGACAATCCCATCCACTCTCCCATTTTTAAAATCAATGGGAATCCCCATATCGTACCGGATCCAAAGATTTCCCGTATGGTTCCAACCAGACAGAGCACCAAGGAATAACCCAGTCCGTTGCCCAGGCCATCAAGTATGGAAGCACCTGGTGAATTTCCCAGTGCGAACGCCTCTGCCCGCCCTAAAACAATGCAGTTGGTAATGATCAAACCAACGAACACAGACAACTGCTTACTCAGCTCAAAAAAATAGGCTCTGAGTACCTGGTCTACAAGAATCACCAGGGCCGCGATTACACACATCTCTACGATGATTCGAATCCTGTTGGGTAGTCCCTTTCTTAAGAGACTGAGGATGAAGTTCGATCCAATGAGCACGAATATCACGGCACAGGACATCACCACCGCTTGCTTGAGTTGTACGGTGACAGCCAGAGCCGAACAAATACCCAAAACCTGAATAGTGATGGGATTGTTTTCAACCAATGGATCAACAAGTGGCTTGGGAAGGCTTTTGAGCAACGCCATCATTCTTCCTTTCGAAACCTGGAAAGATAAGGATCATACATTTTTGTGCAGTGCTTGATTAGTCTGGTTACGCCGTTGGCGGTAATGGTGGCCCCACTAATTCCATCCACAGAATGCTTGAGTGGATGACCAGAATTCACGGCCTTAGCCTTGGCAACTACGACTCCATAGAGATTTCCATCCTCATCTAAGATCTTCTTATCCAGGAAATTCTTTTGGAACCACTTCTTTGATATTTCAGCACCCAGGCCGGGGGTTTCCCCATGTTTGTAAAACGTAATACCGCTCACTGTAGCTGCATCATTTTGTAAAGCCAAGTAACCATAGAGAGTTGACCAGAGTCCCTTTCCCTTAAGCGGGATTGCCAGCGCTTTCAAATTTCCATTTTCAACTCTCTGGAACAGGGATAGCTTACAGTCTGGGGTGTTCAATTCGGCACCCTTCTCTAAGAGTTCACATTGCTCCTTTTCGGGTACTTCTTTGAAAGCCTTGTAGTTCTTCTGAACTTCACCTGCACGATTGATGACTAGCTCTTCCACACGGTTTTTAAATACTTCTTCCACTTTTTCATCGCTCATCCCCTCTTCGAAGAGTCCCAATACGTCGAGAAGTTTGCGGTTTAAATCCAGTTGAGCGGCTCGCTCCTGAGCTGGTTTGAGCCCCATGGCGAATAAAGAGAGAAGGAAGCTGCACACAAAACAAATCACCGCGGCATAGAGCAGAGTGTAAAGATTGTCATTCATGGTGTGCCTTCCTTCGCTTCATGTGGGATTGCAGAACCCAATAATCGATAAACGGCGCGAATATATTCATAAACAGAATGGCTAGCATCATCCCTTCGGGATAAGCTGGATTTACCGTTCGAATCAAGATTGCCAGGGCTCCAATACAGAATCCGTAAATCCACTTTCCCATGGAAGTTCCAGCACTGGAGACTGGATCGGTAGCCATATAGACAGCTCCGAAAAGAAAGCCCCCCGCCAAAAGATGATAGTGAGGTGGAAGATGATAGATCCCAGGGAGAGTATCAGGAGCCAACAACCACATGAGAAGGCCGATGGTTGTGCCACCCAAAATACATCCGGTCATGGTTCGGTAACTACCCACTCCCACTGCAATCAGAATGATTCCACCCAATATACATGCCGCTGCAGAGGTTTCTCCTATGGAACCAGGAACGAATCCCATAAAAAGCTGCTTCATTGAAAAACCAGCCTCTGAAAGAATTCTTACAATATTTTCACCTCCAGGCGCTGCGGCTGCTTTGGCCAACGGAGTAGCGCCGGAAAAACCGTCCACAAGTGTTTCCGTCTTTTCTGGCAGCGTGATCCAGACATTATCACCTGACATTTTCCCCGGGTAGGTGAAGAAGCAGAAAGCTCGTGCTACCAGGGCTGGATTAAGGATGTTCATTCCCGTTCCACCGAATACTTCCTTGCCTATGACAACCCCGAAAGATACTCCGACTGCTGCTTGCCACCAGGGAAGTGTGGGAGGTAGAACCAGGGGAAATAGAAGCCCCGTCACAAGAAATCCTTCATTGATTGGATGCTTACGAACCACCGCGAAGATTGCCTCCCAGGTACCCCCTACCGCGTAAGAAATAATGATCAGAGGTACTACCTGGATCAATCCTTCACGAATACAGTCCCAGTGGGCAATGGAGGCGGAAATTGCCATTTGGCTCTGGTAACCCGCATTATAGATTCCTACTAGTAAGGGAGGTAAAAGGGCCAGGATCACCATAGACATATATCGCTTGGTATCCACAGCGTCGCGAACATGAGGACCATTCTTGGTTACATGAACCGGCGAGTACAAAAAGGAATCCGCGGCATCAAACGCTGGCTCAAAGGCCTCAAGCGGCTTCCCCTTATCGAACAGATTTTTGCGCTTCCACTCCAGAATCTTTAACAGAATGCTCATTTCAGGCCTCCTTCAAGATGGTATCAAGGCCGCCCTTAATGATCTGTTCGATCTCAATTTTTGAGGGACAAACATAAGTACACAAGCCACATTCAGCACAATCCTGAATTCCCAGGCCCTCCATCTGATCAAAATCTTCGGCCAGAACCGATTTGAACACAAACTGGGGTAAGAGATCGGTGGGGCATACATCCTCGCAGCTGGAGCATTGAATACAAGCTCGATCCTCCCCCTGGATGGAAGTGGTGAGTTCATATTCTGGACTAGGAAATACCGTTGAAAGAAACACACTGGAAAAGGAATACTTATCCATTCCCGGCCAGACAAAGCGTAGAAACTCCCTCTCTACCCCTTCTCTGACTACATGCAGTGATTTTCCGTAAAATCCAAGATAGCTCTCTTCTTCAATTTGGAGTCCCGAAAAGACCCCACCGGACAGAAATCTTTTCTCTCCATCAGCCAGATCCTTATCCACAAGAGACTTAACAGAACTTCCCAGATAGGTTTCCACATACCTGGGACGCAGGGATTGTGCTCCCGCGATGGTAAGAGTTCTGACAGGGTCCCATTTGCCCGTTTCCAAAAGGTGAACGATGGCTAATAAGTCCTGGGCATCTATATACCAGGCGCACTCATTCTTTTTTAGAGGAGAGACATGGTAGGACTGTACATGGGGATTTCCAGCAGGAAAGACAGCCTCTGTACGAATCACTGTCGCCTCTTCAATCGAGTCAAATCCAGATGGGTAAGGCTCATCCGTACGAGCTGCCGTTAAGAATACATTTCCCCTGGTCAGTTTCTTAAGGAGAATGATTCCTTTGCGTAGGTCTTCCTCTTTGCCCTTTAAAACATAATTCAGGTCCGGGCAATGAGGCTCTGTTTCCAGAGTTTTGACATATATGTCTTTGGGGCGGTCTTCCGGATCAGCCAATTGGTGGAACGGAATGGAGCGAAAAAAGGGCCACATCCCTGTTTTGAGCAGATGATCCACTAGCTCCTGTTCGGAGATCTTTTCGATAGAATAGGTTCCAAAGCTCCCAAAGTTTTGCCGGCGGCCGAGCTCTATGATGACTTCAATGAGAGCTCTCCGATGACCCCTGCGGATTTCTTTAACCGTCCCTGCCATAGGGGCAACTACGGAAATTCGGGGGTCTTTTTTGTGCGTGAATAATACATCTCCGCACTTGACCTTGGCCCCTTCTTCTACTGCAAGGAGGGGTTTGATCCCGGGAATATCTTGCGCTTTAACCGCTATGGTCTCGGGAATTTCCAGCAGGGATTCCAGTGTCTTTACCGGCTTTCCGGCAAGCCTGAGATTATATCCGCCGCGCATTCTCATTCGCTTCATATGGTCTCCTTGAAGAATCTGCGACTAGTGCTAAACGGCCTGGATTCGGCAGATTAGGCCCCCTCCAGAAACGCTCCAAGCATATATCTCACAAGGAGATTTATCAAGAGGAAAAGAAGGAGATGGAAGAGAAGTCAGAAGCCAAATGCCAGGGGATGACAAGTCGGAGGGATGAAGCCTCGTTCTACTTGTACCTGACAATCTTAAGAATCATTGAAATCCTTTAGAATCCGGGTGGTAGGTTTTCAAAGGTGTGAGAATATATCCTTCTGCCCTGAGAATGTTTTTGGTGGCAAAATCATCGAGTAACCCGCTGAGGACTTCCTTTTGGAGCTTCAAGGCAAGACTTTGAGAACTCCTCCAGAATCCAAGTAAAGGATCCCTTTTATTGGCGACTATAGAGGTTTCAAAAACCTCCTTTTTGGCTGAACCATAGATCTTTAAAATATACTCAGCGTGAGCCTTGCGCCCAGCAGCGGTAAGACTGGCCCTGGGAATCGACCTGGAGGTAATCAAACCGATGGGGTTAACTGTCTTACTATGCTGCAAATCTTGAATCTTGAGCAGGACCACATAGCGAGTCCGATACTTCTTAGAAAGCTCCTCAAAACTACCTTCATACGCCTGTTCTCCGATTTCCTGCTGTTTGAGATAGAGTCTTGTTTCCAAAAACGAGGGCACCAGGTAGTTATACCGGCGAAAAAAATCAACGATTTGCTCATAGGCCCTGGTTTCTATGGTTTTATCTTCAAGATCACTAACTACAGGTAAAACCAATACAGAGGGTCGATTCAGATTCCGTGGCACCATACGCTGTATAGGAACGAAAGAAAATTCTCCACGGTTTCTCGGTGGTTGCCGGGTTACTGCGTGAGTTGCCTCAAGAAAGAAGAGAAGAAAGAGAACCAGGCAAGAAATTTTGGGCATCATTGCCACCGTACTCATTTGTACTGTTCCACCACGTCTTTGTACTCCCCTATCTTATCTTTATATCGGTCTTGAAGCTTTTTCCCTTCGGACGTCTTTAAGAAACTCTCAAGTTGTTTGCGAGTAGAGGGGTCTTTAAATAAATGGCCGTACTTTGATTGCATTTCCTGCATAAGACGGTTCTTTTCTGACTCGGAAGAAGCGTTTTGTATCTTACGCTTGTAATTCTCGAATTCAGCTACAAATTTTTCCTTATCCATACCCAGCTTGGATTCGATTGAAGCCCCTTTGGATGAAGTGGATGAATTCGCCTCAGTCCGCTTCAGTTTGTTCGCCTTTATAGCGGCTTCCTGGAGCATTCTGTAGGCATCTTCTCCCCCGACACTAGAGACCAGATCAATGACCTTCGTTTCCTTTTTTGCCAGACGCTCGAGGTCAGCTAGAAGACTTTCCACAGTGGTATAAAGATAATCGTCAGGGGCCTCATCCAAAGCCTGCTGGTATGCCTCTCGGGCTTGATCAGCCTCGGAATTCTGGGAATTGAAGTAACCAAGCCGGTACTGGTAAACAAAGGGATCAAGGTCCTCAGCCTGGGTTTTTAGATGCTCAATCGCCCTTGAAGTAAATCCCCCTGCCCTCAGACGTGTATCAGAGAGATAGAGTTTCAGAGCAAAATAAAACCGATCATAGAACTTTTTCTCATCTTTGATGGAAGATTTATTTTGATTCACATAATCCAGGGCCTTGGAACCTAAGGCCCGCAAGCGCTGAGTTAATTTCCTTAATTCGGAACTCTCCGATATGGTGCGTTGAGCGATTCGGTATTGGTCCCAGGCGTAGTCATACTGCTTACGAATATGGTAAATCTTGCCAAGCAGAAGCCTGTAGTGAGGATTTTCAATTTCTATGGAAAGTAACTCCTCAAGCAAAGCCATGGATTCTTCATACTCTTTTTTAGAGAATAATTCCTGGGCCCTATAAAGAGTATAACTGTCAGGAAAATCCTTCTGCGACTTAGCCTTAAGATCGGCACATCGAGGTGAATTCTCTGCATCTTTCACCTGTGAACATACCTGTAAGGCCTCGGGTATTCTCTTCAGAGAATAATAAGCCCGACTCAGAGCGTAAAGAATGGACCCCTTACCCGGACGCTTTCGTCTCAGATGAAGCAGGTACTTCAGCGCTTCTTTTGGGCGATTTTTCTTAAGCAGAGCTGTACTGAGCTGATAGATCGATTTTAGATCGTCCGGATTCTTGCTCACATGAGCCTGAAGTTCCTCTATGTCAGAACCATATACCCGGAAAAAAGGGATAGAACAAAGTAGAAGCGACCCTAAGAGAATTTGAGAAAGATTCTTGATCATCTTTATTTCCCAACGGCGAGTACCTGACTCTATTGTACCCCTCCGGACCGAAAACTGTCAGGTAATCGTCTTTACCTAAACACTAGGACAGGCTCCCAGGGCCTAAATCACCAGGATATTTTCACCGATAACTTTAGAGAAGGCTAACTAGTCATTGTAGACTCAAAATGAAGTGTTTCGCCCGGATTCCTGGATAGAAGGGGATTCTAGGATTCCCTAGCTCAACTGCGATTGAGCCTTCTTGAGTAGGAACCTACAAGTGAATGAACCACTTGCTTTTCAGTATTGAGAGGGATTAGGCATGTATTTATCACACAATTCTCTTGTTAGAGATTTTGAATCCGATAAAATTTCGGCCCAGGATGTGTTTTTCTATGTGAATCGGCTTTCTCGGGGAGAACGAAAGAAATTCATTAACAAGGCCCGCGATCTACTGATTATTCGATAGGAATTAACGTCCTACGGGGGTACCAGTTCGGTTAGCCCAGATCGAACTAATAGAGCGTATCTCCTCAAGTCGTCTTTCGGCCACTACATCGGCAGCTAAATAAGAAGGGATATTCTTCTCTTTGGCTGTTTCCAGGATTGAAGTAATGGTGTAGAAGAGATGATCCACGCGCTTGAATGCACGCTCCTGGGAATATCCTGCTAATTCCTCGTAAACATTCATTAGTCCACCTGCGTTGATAACATAATCAGGGGCATAAATGATTCCCTTCTTGGTTAATTCATCTCCATGTCTATCCTCTTCGAGTTGGTTATTGGCAGCCCCAGCTACCACGGAACAGCGTAGAACCTCAAGTGTGCGATCATTAATTACAGCACCTAGAGCACAGGGAGCAAAAACATCACAATCTACCGAATAAATTTCATCGGGATCTACTGACCGGGCAGAGCATTCCGAAACAACCTCTTCCATGGGCCTTTCATTCACATCGGTTACGATTAGATTGGCCCCCTCCGCATGAAGCAGTCGGCAGAGATGCTGACCTACATGCCCCAATCCCTGCACGGCTACGGTGACTCCCCTGAGACTTGAAGTTCCCTCTTTATGATTCCAGCAAGCCTTAATACCGTTATAAACACCTCGAGCGGTAACCGGAGAAGGATCTCCGCTGCCTCCACGGGCTACTGTAATTCCGGTCACATGGTCGGTTTCCATATTGATGTAGGACATATCCTGGATTGAGGAACCTACATCTTCAGCCGTGATATAACGTCCATGAAGGGTTTCGATATAACGCCCGAAAGCACGAAAGAGGGCTTCGGTCTTATCCTGGGTAGGATCTCCAATAATTACAGCCTTACCTCCGCCAAGATTAAGTCCGGAAACAGCGGCCTTGTAGGTCATTCCGCGAGCCAGGCGGAGAACATCTACCACGGCGTCTTCCTCGCGCTCATAAGGATACATTCTAACCCCTCCGAGAGCGGGACCGAGGGTCGTGTCATGAATACAAATAATGGCTCTCAGTCCAGAGGTTCTGTCCTGGCAAAAAACCAATTGCTCATAGTCGAATTCTTTCATGCGGTTAAAGTAAGACATTTTGTCTCCTTCCTGATTTCAGGGAACCGGTTTACTGCTTTGAATCCAAGGCTAAATTCCGCTATAAGAGAGGGCTTCAGCGGAGCCATTTCTCACGGGTGTTATCGACACTTACAATACATGAAACCCTGGGGTTCTTTCAAGCAGTAGGCATTTGCCCACAGGGCCATCCTATTAAATTTCCTGTGAGAGGACGTCCCTTCTCAATCCATAGCGCTACGGTTCTCGGCTCAACATCAATCCAGGTAGGCGGTGGAAACCCCATGAACGGGGCAAATAGCCCGAGGCTCTTTATCCCGATCAAAGATCTCCTTGGTCGTATAGCGGCAAGATGGGGAAGCTAAGAGTCCAGATACCCGACAGATTCGTGATTCCAATAATTCGGGAGGTAAGTGATTTGCCTCGGGCTCCTCGTCTAGCATCTCAGGCATCTGCATTTTTAGGGTGCGAAAAAAGTCACCAATTACAGGAGCAGCTACCCTGGAGCTAGGGGCACGATTTTCCAAGCTTTTTCTGGAGTTATAACCAAAGGTAACCAGGGCGGCAATTCGACGAGTCATACCAATGAACCAGGTATCGATATAATCCTGATTGGTTCCCGTTTTTCCGGCAATTCTCAACCCCTTCACCCTGGTTGCCTTTCCGCTTCCATTCTGAACTACGGATTCCATCATTGAAAAGACCTTGAAGGCGGTGGTTACCGAAATTGCTTCCCTTTCTTCAGTTGGAGCCCTGTATAAGACTACTCCATTCGCATCTTCTATTTTGGTAATGAACCTGGGTGCGGCATAGACACCATAGTTCGCGATTGTGCTATAGGCTGAGACCAGCTCCACCGGGGTAACTTCTGTACTCCCCAGGGCGAGGGTTAAGTTTGGTTCGAGGTAGGACTCAATTCCCATTTTTCTGGCAATCTCGATGGTTGGCTGAATACCGGTTCTCTCCAAGAGCTTAATGGAGATCATATTGTAGGAATGCTCCAAAGCCGTTCGCAAAATGCAGGGACCATGGTAAATCCCTCCATAGTTCTCTGGAGTCCACTCCTTTTTCTCGCTAGCAATATAATAACTCAGGGGTTCATCGTTGAGGATCAGGTTTGCGGGGGTTCCCTTTTCAAATGCAGCCGCATAAATAAAGGGTTTGAAGCAGGATCCGGGCTGCCTTCTAGCCTGAACTGCCCGATTAAATTTAGATTTCTGAAAGTCTCTACCGCCGATGAGGCTAAGAATGTCACCTGTACTTACATCCCTTACCACGAAAGCTCCCTGGAGACCCACATCATTCTTGGCCTCATCGCTTTGAAAAAGCTTAGCCTGTCTAAAAGACTGTTCCGCCAGGCGATGTACTCCAAGATCAAGTGTCGTATAGATTCTCAACCCGTTTTCGAGAACCTTACGCCTGCCTAAAATACGAAAAGCGTCCTTCACAACCACCTGGGTGAAATAAGGAGCTTCCATGGTCTCCTTAACATTCTCAGAACCACTTCCTAAAACCAACTCCTGGCCGAAAGCCTGGTCATATTGGTAAATGGAAACAAATTTCATTTCCAGCATTTTGCCCAGGACAAGCTTTTGTCGGGACCTGGCACGCTCCATGTTCCGCAAGGGGGAATACTTGTTGGGTGCCTTTAGCAGGCCCGCAAGAAGAGCTGCCTCGGCGATAGTTAAGTCCTGGGAAGCCTTGTTAAAATATTCTCGACTGGCAGTTTCAATACCATAGAAATTCTCTCCAAAGAATACGGTATTTAAATACATTTCGAGAATTTCATCCTTGGTATAGAGATACTCCATTCTCAGGGCCAGAATGATTTCCTTGAGCTTTCTGGTGATCGATTTTTCAGGGGAAAGATACACATTGCGAATCAGTTGTTGTGTAATCGTAGAAGCCCCATGAGCAAATTTTCCAGTGCGAATATCGATAATGATCGCACCAACGATTCTTACGATATCAATACCGAAGTGGGAGCGAAATCGCTCATCCTCAACTGCGATAAACGCATTCTTGACATGATCGGGAAGTTCTTGAATTCTTATCAGCTTCATCCGGGAATCGGTCAATCCCAATGTCTGTAGTAACTGTGAATTTCGATCAAAAATTCTCGTTCTTACCGAGGGCTTGAGATCAGTTGCATGAATCTCAGGAAGCGCTTCCCACAGTCCCTGGAATATTCCGCCAACCATGCCGAATCCAACCGATGCAAAACCAATTAGTAGCAATAGACAAAAGGTCAGAACAGTTTTAATGATTTTCATGATGGGACTGCCGAAGATAATATTCGAATAGGTTTAAATCACTGGGAATGGTAATTTTCAGATTTTCAGACTCTCCCTCAACAAGTCTTACTTCCAATCCAAAATGCTCCGCATAAGTGGAATCATCAGAGCCCAGAATACCCCGGGCTAATCCTACTTCATAAGACTCAAGAATTTTACCATAGGGAAAAACTTGGGGGGTTTGAACCCTCACAAGAGAACAACGGTCAACAGTGTGTTTTACCACCATTTCTTCAACTTTTTTAAGCGTGTCATTTACGGGGATGCCGGGAACCACGCCGCATCCCTCTGATTGAACGATTTTCACCAGGGATTCAATCAGAGAAACAGATGGATTAGGCCTGGCTCCATCATGGATAAGTACAATTTGGGTGGAAGAGGGACAGGATCGCAGACCTGCCAAAACTGAATGTGCCCGCTCCGCTCCTCCCCTTACTACCGTGCAGGGTATGGAAAGGTCTCCCAAGGCTCTCTTGATTTTTTCCTCTTCACCCGCTCTGGACGTGATGATTAATCCATCAATGAAACCGCTGGACTGCAATCTCTCACAAGCATGGTAAAGGATACTTTTTCCATCTATCTCAAGGAATTGCTTTGGAATCTCTGAGCCAAATCTTTTTCCCGCCCCGGCTCCGAGCAATACCGCCATCACCATTGTGAATCACAACCTCAAGAAGTTCGAACCAGCAGATAGTCCATAAGGTTTTGAAGGAAACGTGCCTCTGGCGAACCAATTGATGAAAGCAAATCCTTACCCATGGTCACATGCTGCTTTGCCAGAATCCTGGATTTATCAATGCCCAAAACGGAAGGAACAGTGGACTTCTCCAACGCCAAATCTGAACCTTGAGGCTTCCCAAGGCTCTCGGTGGTACCAGTCAGATCAAGAATATCATCGGTAATCTGAAAGACCATGCCAAAGTGTTCTCCAAAGTCAGACAACAGTTTCAGTTCCATCTCAGAGGCACCAGCTAAAACTCCGCCAACCTGCAAAGATCCGACAAAGAGCTTTCCGGTTTTATACTCATGGATCTCACTTACCTCTTTCAAACTAGACTTCTTTTTTTCTGCCTGCAGGTCCAAAACCTGTCCGGCAATCATACCGTCGGCTCCGATGGCTCTGGACAAAATAGCAATAAGATCTACGATGACTTTATCAGAAAATCCTTGTTCTCTACTGCGAACAATGATGGTATCCCAGGCCAGGGTTAGGAGTGCATCACCAGCAAGGGTAGCGATATCTTCACCGAATTTCTTGTGACATGTTTCAATACCTCGGCGATAGTCGGTATCATCCATACAAGGAAGATCATCATGGATGAGGGAATAGGTATGCAAATGCTCAATAGCAACCACGATGTCGAGGATTTTTTCCTGCCGGGCACCAAATAGCTTTCCAGCCTGGAGAGCCAAAATAGGTCGAATCCTTTTTGCCCTGGCAAAGAGGGAATACTCCATGGCTTGCTTTAAAACTTGTGCATGGGATTGGTTAACTTCAGCCGTACGCCGTAGGCTGTTTTCGACAATGAGACGTAAGGATTCAAACTGAGGTTCGAAGGTAGAGTGGTCCATTGAAAAGTCGTTGACTGGGTGGGTCAATGGAGAAGCTGCCCTTCAAATCTCTCATCACTAAACAGACGATTGACCTCTCCTCTCAATACCGTAATATCCAGCAAAAAGGTTCGAAGTTCATCTTCGGAAGACGATTCGAGAAGACTCTCCAGTTCCTGTCCCAGCTTTATGAGGGACTTACGAGGGTCTTGATTCATAATAGTCCTCACTATACAGACCAGCCTGGAGGGATTCAACCGATGAACTGAGAGTGCGCATGATTACCAGTATTTTCCTGAAAAACTGACTCCATTTGGATGAGATCCTTGCCAATCTGGGTCTTCAGCGCGTTGGGTGAGGTAAATTGAAGAACAGGCCGAAGAAGTTTTAGGAAGTTTAACTGGAGCTTTTCTCCATACAGTTCACGCTGTAATCCAGGAATATGGGCTTCCATCTTGGGCTGATCATCACCGAAGGTTGGATTGGAACCATAGTTAACCAGTGCGGGAAACGAATTCCCATCCTCAAGTTTGGCCAAAGTCACGTAGACTCCAAACTTCAAAAGAGAGGAAAAGCCCTCGAGATTTGCCGTTGGAAACCCCAGGTGTCTCCCTCTTTTTTCACCCTCCACCACGGTTCCCTCTACCAGATAATATCTTCCAGTCAATTTTAAGTAGGTCTCCACCTTACCTCTGGAAACCTCTTCTCGAAGAAATGCTGAGGAAACTCTTACCCCATCCATCATAATTGTGGAAGCAATCTCACACTCCACTTCACGCGGTATCAGCAGTGATTTTAAGGTATTGGGATTCCCCTCGGCTCCTTTTCCAAACGCAAAATTAAAACCTACTGAAACTGAATCCAAAGTAATTTTTGAACATAACTTCTCTATAAATTTAGAAGGTGGTATTTGGGAAAAACTCGGAGTGAAATCTGCCACGATCACCCCATCTAGCCCAAGCGCAAGAAGTGCTTCATAGCGCCTTTGGAAGCTTTGCAGCAGAATTAAGTTCCTACGTGGAGAAATAATGGTTCGCGGATGAGGTTCAAAAGTCAGGGCATAAGATTTAGCCCCCGTGCTTCGAGCCTTCTCGAGCATCTTATTGATAAGCTGCTGATGAGCACAATGAACCCCGTCGAAGTTCCCAATAGCCAGACAGGTTTTGAGTGAGGTATGAAATTGATCAAACCGATGAATTCTCGGGTTCATAGAGCCATACACCAGGACCCGGAAAAGGGCTCGCCGACACATAGGGATTTAAAAAACTCATGGTGATTGACAGCATTTTCATATTCAAAGGGTCCCACCCTTGTACGGGTCAGTTTTTCCAGGGTTCCCGCAAACTCCGATCCCTCTAGAAAATCCTGTACCAATTGGCGAACGTAGGTACCTTTAGAGCAAGTCACGGAAAAGTTTACTCTATCCCTTTCTACGGGACCCAGGTCCAGGGAATAGATTGTGACTCTCTTTCCGGGAATCCCTTCAATGAGCTGATTCTTACGAGCTAACTCATAGAGTTTTTTACCTTGAACTTTTCTGGCTGAGTAATGAGGGGTCTTTTGTTCATACGTCCCCACGAGCGACTGCCGCTTTTCTTCAAATTCTTCCAGGGAAAACACCTTTTCAGATGATGAATAGATTTCCAGTTTGCCTTCCACGTCCAGGGTATCTGTTTTGTAACCCAGGCGAAAATATCCGGCATAGGTCTTATCACCCGAAATAAACTCTTGAAGGAGCCTTGTTCCTCTATTGATTCCGATCGGTAAAACTCCGTCCGCAAAGGGATCCAGTGTTCCTCCATGCCCAACTTTTTTGGCACCGGTTAGCCTCTTGATAAAACTCACACAATCTGCGGACGTAACTCCCGGAGGTTTGTGAAAATTTACGAGACCATGAAATTCAGGAAGCTCTCTCATGATGGTTCCTCCACCTCAGGATCATCTCCAGTAGGTTCGAGTTCTGGGGATGGAGTTGAATCATCATTGGATTCAGGTCCAAGAATAGCCTTGAGCTCTTCACCCTCTTTTCTCAAGACCTCGTCGACCAGGTTCATTTCTTCCTTCCAGCTATCATAATAAAAGTCAAGTCGTGGAACTGATCGTGCCTTTATGATTTTTGCCAGGCAGGAGCGAAAATATCCTGCGGACTTCTGAAGTATGCGCATGACTTCTTTCTTGTCATTTTCAGAGAGTTCTTCTCTGAGGAAGGATATATAGATCTTGGCCAGGGAGCCATCACGATTCAAGGCAACTTCTTGAAGAATTGGTGAGGCTTTTCTTACTCTTTCATCATTGATATCCCGGGAGATTAGTTCGCTCACTCCTCGATAAATATCACTCTGAATTCTTTCCCGTTTATGAGATACCTGCCTGCGCATTCTAAGCGTCCCTGGGAATTTCCTCCATCTCGTAGACTTCTACTACGTCGGAGATTTTGACATCATTATAGGCGAGGTTGATTCCGCATTCATAACCACTGAGTACTTCTGACACAGTCTCTTGAAAACGATTGAGATTATCGACCTTGCCATCAAATACCTCAACACCATCCCGAATCAATCGGGCTTGCTTTCCCCGAATGATTTTGCCTGATTCCACAAAGGATCCAGCAATTTTCCCAACCTTAGAAATTGAGAACACTTCGCGTATCGTGGCGCGGCCGAGAACTACTTCTTTGTACTTGGGAGTAAGCATTCCCGTGATAGCCTTTTCAATTTCCTCAATCGCCTGATAGATTATTTTGTAGGAACGAATCTCGACTTTTTCGTCCTCGGCCAGGCGCATTGTTTTTCCATCCGCTCGGACATGGAAACAGATTATGATCGCTTCGGCTGCCGACGCGAGCATGATATCTCCCTCACTCACCGCCCCAACACCGGAATGAATGACTCTTACCCGTACATCCTCTTTTTGGATTTTTTCGAGACTTTCTGCAATAGCAATCAAAGAACCGTGAACATCTGCTTTGACAACTAGCTTTAGCTCCTTGAGTTTACCTTTCTCGACCTTAGCAAAAAGCGACTCCAGGTTAACGACTCTATCCCCGCCCCTCGCTTTTTGATCCTTGATACGCTCTTCGCGCTGTTCTGCAAAAAATCTGGCATTACGCTCAGAGGGGACTATATGAAAACGGTCCGCATGCTGAGGAATTTCCGAGAACCCTGTTATTTCAACCGGTGTTGATGGTCCCGCGAACTCCAAGGGCTTACCGGACTCATCAGTCATGGAACGTACACGTCCCATGGCACTTCCGGCTACCATGGGATCACCAATCTTTAATTGACCTTTCTGCACCAGAACCGTCGCGACGGCACCACGGCCTTTCTGCATTCCAGCTTCCACAATAACGCCTACAGCGGCTCGATCAGGATTGGCCTTGAGCTCCATAAGCTGGGCCTGAAGATGGATCAATTCGAGCAGGTCATCAATACCTTCACCGGTAATACCTGATACAGGCTGGGAAGGTACATTTCCGCCCCATGCCTCCACAATCAATCCATTGGTACCTAGTTCCTCGTATACCTTCTCGAGAGCGACTCCGGTCTTATCGCATTTTGTAATTGCCACAATGATAGGAACATCAGCGTTCTTGGCATGGTTGATTGCTTCGATTGTTTGAGGCTTACAGCCGTCATCGGCAGCCACAACCAGAACCGCTATGTCCGTAATTTGGGATCCATGAGCACGCATAGCTGTAAATGCCTCGTGACCTGGAGTATCCAGAAAACAGACGGATCCGCCTGATTTAGTATCAACTCTGTAAGCCCCGATATGCTGTGTGATTCCACCAGCCTCAGTGTCCACAATTTTTGAACGGCGTATGGCGTCTAGCAGGGTGGTCTTTCCGTGATCCACATGTCCCATGATCGTAACGACGGGATCTCGAGGTTTCAGAGTCTCTTCAGGATCTTCCATATCGAGGTCAAAGACCTCATCATCAACTTTTTCCTCAATAACCTGGTAACCAAATTCTCCAGCAAGAATGGAGCAGGTCTCCACATCAAGTTTCTGGTTGATCGCGGCCATAATTCCCATTGAGAATAACTTGGAGATCAAATCACTAGGATTTTCACCCATCATATGCGCAAGTTCTCCAGGAGATACTGCCTCATTAAGCCTCAGGGTCTGAGCTTCTTCTTCTTCAACTCTCTCACGTTGCTCTAATTTTTCCTGACGTTGATGCTGTTTTTCCTTCTGCTTCTTTCGCTTTTGAATCTTAGCTTGCTGACGCTCAAATTCTGTCATTGCCACCTTTTTACGCGGCAAACGATTTAATGGATCCAAAGGCTTAGGGGCTTCCGTTCCGGTCGGAGGCTGTGGGCCTGTAACTACTGGAGCCTCCGGAGTGGGCGCAGTTTCCTGAGCCTGCTCCTTCTCCTGAGAAATTCGAACCTTTCCAGACTCTAAATCATCTGAACTGATCGAGGGGAGATCCCTCATGCTGCGGATCACACCATCAGTTTTATCAGACTTCTCCTGAAGCTTTTCCACAAGCGACCGAATTTCTGACTCCATGGGGTCATCCACGGAAGAAAGTGGACTTCGTACATTGAGTCCATGGTCCTTACACAGACTGACTAGCTTGTTCTTATCAAACTCCAGCTCAGCTGCTAATTGAAATACCCTGATTTTTGACATGTGAATCCCTTAATTTACGCCTTGAATCCTGCACTTAACAGGCCCTCCCCAGATTGAAGGCTCTTTATATAATCGCTCTCTTTAACTATATCTATCTTTACATGTGCCAGTTTAGCTGCCAGTCGGACATTCTGCCCTTCCCTCCCAATCGCAAGAGAAAGTTGGGAGTCAGGAACTACAACAAACATTCGATTTTCGTCTTCACTAAACTCCATATGGTTGGGGCGAGCGGGAGAAAGCGCGTTGGAAATATAGACCTGGGTGTCTTCATTCCACTTCACGATATCGATCTTTTCCCCAAAGAGTTCATTGACGATTCCCTGAATTCTCGATCCTCTCAGACCTACACAGGAACCCACGGCATCGATATGCTCTTCAGCAGAAAAGACCGCGATTTTTGAGCGCACCCCAGGTTCACGAGCGATACTCTTAATTTCCACAAGCTTATCGGGAATTTCAGGAATTTCCTGTTCAAACAAGCGTTCAAGAAAATCTGGATGGGTACGTGAAAGAACAATTTGGGGACCCTTCGCGGTTCTGCGAACCTCAATGATGACCGCTTTAACCCGGTCTCCCTGACGGAATCTCTGAGAGGGAATTTGCTCCTTGAGTGGTAAAATCGCTTCAATCCCATCATCAAGTTCTACCAGAATATCGCCTCGATCAAACCTCTGAATCTTACCTACCGTAAGAATTCCATATTTATTGGAATACTTGTCGTAAACTACCTTGCGATCCACTTCGTTCATTTTCTGTACGATGACCTGTTTGGCTGTCTGTGCGGCTACCCTGCCAAATTGCCTCGGGGTGATGTCTACCTTGACCTGGTCTCCCTCATCCACTTCATCCACTAATTTGCCGGCCTCGTTAACGGATATTTCCGTCTCAGACACTGGTTTACCATTTACTACTGTCTTATAAGTCATTACGGCTATATTGCCATCATCCTCAAACTCAATGAGCAGCTCACCGTCATAACTATATTTTTTACGGTAGGCTGAAATCAGAGCTGCTTCCACCGTCAAATAAAGCTCTTCTGCAGAAATATCACGTTCCTTTTGAAGTTCCTTTAACGCAGTCAGAATATTGAAGTTCATGTCTTGATCTCCTCAATGGCAATTTTGAAGCGAGCAACGCTTACATCCTTCCAGGAAATATTCACTGGTTCCGAATCTGTAGGAAGAACTTGAAGAGCCTCTGTTTTTTCATCCAGAATTTCTACTCTGCCGCAAAGTTCTCTGGAATCTTTTAACTGCAATTCAAACTCTCTATTCCCATGGAGCAGAAAATCTTGTGGATACACACAACTTCGATCAATCCCTGGAGTCGAGAAGGAAACCTGGTAGGTATCTATAATTGTTTCATCAGTTAATTTTGAAAATTTGCGATGAATTCCAGCACATTCCTTGAGGGATAAGCCACCGCTTCGATCGATTAAGATTTCGATTTCTCGGGAGGGTTCCTGGTGTCGTACGCGAATGCCGTATACTACAAAATCTGGTTCGAGTATAACCGCAAGGATTTCTTCAATCCTTTGTTTACTCACCTTTTCTTGTTTCATACAAAATTCCTTAAAAATAAAAAAGTGGCTTTTGGCCACTCCAAAATCAAACGACTGTACCTGGAACCGTGCCTCGCAGGTAGTGATGTTTTTACACCTTAATTACCTGATAGACCCTCGCTTGAACTAGCGCATTCCCCTCTTTCCTTTCTCATATTTTTGGGATTTAAGTGGATAAGCTTGGCACTTTAGCATAACCGGTCCATTATTCCAAGGAACTGGACACCGAATCTATGTTTGATCAGGTCATCATAATTTGCATGGATCAGGTCTACTACTATAAGATTCCCTAACGATTGAATCGATCTCGAATCATCATGACCCCATCCCAGCCTAATCCTTCTGAACCCCCTTCAGAACAGGGAAGTAAACTACTCTCCGTCTCCCACTGGTTCAAAGCTGTCAATCTAGCCTCGGTTTTTGGAATTATTGGCAAACTGCTCATCGGGCTTTCTTTTACCATGTGTATCCCCCTTGGATACTCAATAATATTTTCAGCCGGTGATTGGCAGGCTTTCACGGTGTCAGCCGTCGCAACTCTTCTGGTTGGACTACTTCTGACCCGTCTAATGGACCCCAGCCAGGAAATCTATCACAGGGAAGGTTTCGCGGTTGTAGCCTTGGTGTGGGTATTCTTCTCGATTTGCGGCTCCCTTCCCTACATGCTGGCTGAACCACATCACTCCTTCACGGATGCTATTTTTGAGACTATGAGTGGTTTTACCACCACCGGTGCGACCATCTTTACTGATATCGCATCCCATTCAAGACCTATTCTTCTGTGGCGAAGCATCACTCAGTGGCTTGGAGGGATGGGTATTATTGTATTGGGTATCGCCATTCTTCCGGCACTTGGGATTGGTGGGATGCAGCTCTTTCGAGCAGAAGTACCCGGTCCCACAAGTGATAAGCTTACTCCCAGAATCCGAGATACTGCCATGATTCTATGGAAGGCCTACCTTCTGTTGACCTTCATATGCTTCGCGTTATTGTGGGGATTTGGTATGGAGCCGTTCTATGCGGTGTGCCATGCTCTTTGTGCCCTTTCATCGGGTGGATTTTCTCCCCATAATGAAAGCATCGCCTATTATGAATCTTCCGTGATTCACTATATTCTAATTGGAGCTATGTTCATGGCGGGGATGAACTTTGCCCTTCACTACCAGATTTCACGCGGTAAACTAGGCAACTTATTCAAAGATACGGAACTCAGAATCTTTTTTCTCGTTGTGATTGTTTCGGCAGGTGTCATTTGCATCAAAACTTTGAGCCTCGGTGTCTACAGCGACATTCCTACCGCCATTCGAGATAGCCTTTTCACCACCGTAGCCATCGTAACCACGACGGGATTTGGCACAGTCGATTTTGAATCCTGGCCGGTAGTCAGCCAGTTTCTGATTCTGCTTTTAATGTTTACCGGAGGATGCGCCGGATCCACAGCCGGCGGGGTTAAAATTATTCGTCTTATCATCCTCTTTAAGCTGCTGTCTCAACAAATCCAAAAACTCTTTCACCCCAAAGCGATCATTCAATTACGAGTTGACCACCAGGTCTTGAGTTCAGAGGTCTTTCTTAGTGTGCTGGCCTTTCTTATCATTTATATAACCTCATTTGGAACCGGAACCCTTTTGATGACCTCTACCGGACTGGATATAGTCAGTGCTGCTTCAGCCACCGCTTCATGCCTGGGAAATATTGGACCGGGACTTGGCGCGGTAGGACCTACAGATAATTACTCGACAATCACGACCTTCGGCAAATGGCTTCTTTCCTTCCTTATGCTGCTGGGAAGGCTTGAGTTATTGACCGTTATTGTCCTGTTTTCACCGTCTTTTTGGAGGCGCTGATTCTCTTACGAAGCTCTCTTGCTGAGTGAAGAACTCCCTTTGCGTATTCTGTATTGGCATTGTAGCGCTTTAAGACCTTAACGAGTTCCAAGTCCGTACTCCCGGTTTGAAACCAGGTGGTGTGCTGCTGAGTCCATCCCCGCTTAAAAAGGAAGTTAGCCGCACCGGCAAGAGAATCTCCCAATTCCTGAACCTCTACCTTCCCATCCCCATCACCATCCTGCAAATAATGAAAATTATAGGGTAGGAACTGCATAGGACCACAGGCTCCAGCCCAGGAAGAGCGGACTTCTGAAGCGGCAACCCCGCTCTGCATCGTATAAAGAAACAAAGAGACCAGGTTGTGTCGAGCACTGCGGCGAAGTCTCGCAACCCGCTTTGAATCACCACCGGTTGTTCGTATCGCAAACGCATCTTTGAAATATACCAATTGTGTGGCGAAAACAGCGTAGGCTAAGTGGGGTAAACGAGCAGCGTTCAATCTTGTTTCTGTACAGCAAAGAGCCACGAGAACCTCAGCATTCACACCGAAGGTCTTTTCCAGGTTTTTCAGGAGTGTTCGATGGGTAAGAAAAAACTCCCTTTGCTTGGAAAGATTTTGATTGCTTCTAACAGCGACGGCATTTCCACGGTTTCTTTTATCAAAACCCTGCGAACTGCGTGGTCTTGCATAGTGACCTACCGCTTCCCACACCGGGGAAAATTCAGGCAGATGTCGAATCCACCCCAGAAATTGTGAGTCAAGATTGTGGGAGCCAGACCGTTCGTGCAGTACGGCAATCAAAGAGGACAGCTCCTCTTTATCTAATTGTTTTGAGAGTTTAAGGGGCGCCGTTACCTTGGATTTCATCCTTAAGAATTGACTTTCAAACTGAGCGACAGACCCAAAGGAGTCAATCCTGAACAGGAGTATTAAAACAAGGCTGATTTGAACTGAAATCCTACGTAATTCCATGACCTATCCTCTCAAGAGTCCTCCCGTTGGAGGACCCATCAAGGAATTTATCGGAACCTGCTGATTTGATTCCAAGGGATTCAGATCAATGAAAAGTCAGCGCTGAGAGATAGGGACATAGGGTAAGTCCTTTTCTCCCACGTAATGACACTTGGGTCTGTATAGACGATTATCCGACCAGAGCTCCAGTACATGCGCCGTCCAGCCGCTTACCCTGGACAGGGCAAAGATAGGCGTAAAATCGATCGTATCAATCCCCAGGAGTCTGTAAAGGCTGCCCGAATAGTAGTCCACATTAGGCCAGATCTGCTTGCCTGTTTCATCCATCTGCTTAGCCATAAGATCAGCCAGTTCCCCAAGAACCTCTAAATCTTTTTTCTCGCCCGTGGCCTGGGCAACACCATCGAGCATGGCTCGCAGGATCTTCGCGCGCGGATCAATAGTCTTGTAGACCCTATGTCCCATTCCCATTACCTTTTTCTTCGTCGCCATTGCATTCTCAAACCAGGAATTCACGTTGTCCAGTCCACCTATATTTTCGAGCATTTTTAATACTCGCTCATTGGCTCCACCATGGAGCGATCCAGAAAGGGCTCCCACAGCGGCGGCTACGGCTGAATGAAGATCTGCAAGCGTGGAACCTACTACCCGCCCCGTAAAGGTGGAGGCATTAAAAGTGTGCTCCGCATGTAAAACCAGGCATACATCAAACATTTTGGCAACATGCTCTTCAGGTTCTTTCCCTTGAAGCATATACAAGAAATTTGCGGCATGGGAAAGATCACTTCTTGGCTGGACAAAATCCCTTCCTTCCCTGTGGTTTGCGATACAAGCAATCAGGGTTGGGTAGGCTCCTATCAGACGGATAGCCAACTCCCTTTGATCATCCTGTGAGGCGTCTCCTGGGACGGAATCAAACATGCCAAGACAGGCAGTCGAGGCCTGTAAACCACGCATGGGATGCGCATCCCTGGGAAATCCGCGAATCAGATCTAACAACGCGCCTGGAACTTCCCTGGCAGCCCGAAGCTTTCTCTCAAGTCCCTCAAGTTCTGAAGAATTGGGCAAATGACCATACAGGAGAAGAAAGGTGATTTCAGAATAATTTGATTCCTTAGCCAGTGTTTGAATCGGGTAGCCGTAGTAATACAGCTCTCCCTTTTCTCCGTCAATTGTACAAATCTTGGACTCGTCTGCGATTACCCCTGCCAATCCCCTGGAATAACTTATTTCTGCCATTATCCATTTCCCTTCAACCCAAACTGGGCTGGTTTGATCCGTTGAGGCCCGCTGCCTCTGGCCTATTGCAGCAAATACGCGAGCCGTATTCTAGCGAAAGAATCCCAGTGTTTCAAGACTTACAATTGCTTTTAGGATAGTCAGGTCTTAAATGGAGGATTTAGGAACCAAGTATTCCCTTTCTTGCAACCCTCACCCGAGGTTGGTGTAATGGTGGCATTTCTTTTACACCCGTTGGAGACTTAAATGAACGTTGAAGACAATCTGATCCGTGACCTGGCTCAATATCGATCACAGTTCATCAGTGACCTGAACTACACCGTTGAACTCTCTTTCCACAAGGGAAGCACTTCTTATAAAGGCATTGCGGAAATCCACTTCAAACTAAGGGATGGGGCTGATGAAATCCCCATAGACTTTATAGGCTCAGAGATAGAAACTATTGAGATCAATGGCAGTCTTTTTGAGGACTATCGCTATGAATCATGGAAGATTCACATACCCACGGAGCAACTCGTTAAGGGAAATAACCTGATTCGAGTTTCTTATCAGAATCAGTTCGATACCAACGGCGTGGGACTCCACCGTTTTATGGAGAAAGAAACCCAGCTTGAATATATCTTCTCCGACCTGGAGCCATTTGAATGCCACAAGATATTCCCTTGTTTTGACCAGCCTGATCTAAAGGCTGAATTTCGTCTCAAGGTAAGAGCACCATGGGAATGGGAGGTCGCGTCCAATTCTCCCCTCTTAAGTCGTGAGGACCTCAAGGATAGAAGGCTCCATATTTTTCAGCCTACCAGAGCGATCAGTACTTATCTCTTTGGTCTTGTAGCCGGTGATTTCCTGGTCAGAGATCAGGAAGGCTTCCGCTACCCTATGCGAATTTTGTACAGGGCCGCTATGGAGGATTACATTCCATTTGAAAAAATATTTGAATGGACTACTGGTGCCATGGATCATTTCGAGTCCTACCTGAAGGTTCCCTATCCTTTTGAAAAATATGACCAGGTTTTCCTCCCCGAATATGATGGAGGGGCGATGGAGAATGCTGGACTGGTGACTTTTACCGAACGATATCTCAGTCGTTCCAAGCCTACGGCATCTGAAGTCTTTGAACTGGCTGGTACCGTGGTGCATGAACTGGCTCATATGTGGTTTGGCAACCTGGTTACCATGAAATGGTGGGACGGACTCTGGCTGAATGAGGCGTTTGCGACCTTCTTTGGATATGAAGTGCTTGGAAAGCTGGAATCTTTCCAGGAATGGGAATTGTATTTTACCCAGGATGTGAAGAACCGGGCTTTTCATCAGGATCAAGCCAGTACCACCCATCCCATTGTCGCTGACTGCGCGGATACCGATACAGCTTTTGCTAATTTTGACCCCATTACCTATGAAAAGGCAGCTGCTGTATTGAGACAGCTCATTTTTCGAATTGGTGAAGACTCCTTTAGAGCAGGTCTTCACGAATATCTGCTCAAGTATTCTTTTGGCGTCACTGAGCTCAGCGACTTTCTAAGCTCTATGCAGATCCATGCACCTATGGATCTTCATTCATGGTCCCGTGAGTGGCTTGAAACCGCTAATCTCAATACAGTCCGCCCTGAAGTTAGTGAGGTAAACGGACAGATCAGTTCCCTTGTATTACACCAGAGCGCACCGACAGAATTTCCCACATTACGAGAACACGGCACCAGGTTGGCCTTGTTTGAGGAAGTTCAAGTGAAAGACCGCAAAATCCTAAGAGCAACTCAGGTTTACGATGTTACCTACAGTGGCCCATCAACAAAGGTTGAAGGTCTGGAAGGTGTGAACTTCCCCCGCTTTTTGTTTTGCAACTATGGGGATCATGACTACGCAAAAAGTTATCTTGATCCCAAATCTCTTGAAGAACTTCACTCGATCTACCCGATGATAGAGGAGAGTCTCACTCGCCAATTGATCTGGAACAGTCTCACCAGCATGGTTCTCGATGCTCAATATTCTCCCTTAGAATGCATGAATCTTGGCTTAGAACTGGTCTCCGAGGAACCCGTAGACTCAATTGCCATCTATATTCTCAACACGGTTTCTAGATGCTTGTATCAGTTTCTACCCGATGAACTCTATCAGAAAGAATGCGCTAAGGTTTTTGAGCACTCCCAGGAGCAGCTAAAATCAACTGACCTTTCCTATGATCTCAAATGCAAGTGGTATTCAATCCTGCTTTCAAGCTGTGTGGAAATTAATCATTTCGAACTCCTGTCAAAAGATCTTCACCGCGGAATGGTTGGCACCCTGCACCTGGACAGGGACAGAAGATGGTCCGCGACCAAACTCCTTTCCTACGCACGCCATCCCGAGGCCAATCACTGGATCGAAGTTTGTTTTTCCAAAGATCCGGGAGACCTGGGTTTGAAATATGCCACTGAAGCAAGACTGGCCCTGGAACCTGATAAGGAGAGAGCTTTAGAGGAACTGCTGAAGAACAAGAACCTCTCAGCCGATCTATGCAGGGCGCATATGCGCGCGTTTTTTCACAGGCTGCAGAAGGCAGAATGTGAGAAGCTCGTACCAAAATATTTTGAGAATCTCAGCAGCGTATTTGGAAGCCGAGATCGAATTTTTTCAAGAGATTTTTCCGAGTACCTTTTCCCCTCTAGTTTTCCTAAGACTGCTGCGCGGCAGACCCATGAGATGCTGGATTCCAATCCAGGATTACCCTATTTGCTGCGAAGATCCCTAAGAGAGAATCTAGATGAAGTAGAGAGAGTGCTCAGGATTCAAAAACAGTTCTTTCTTAAGTTATGAACCATGGTTAACAGAGGAATCCATGCAATAATTTCTTTGACTCAGGCTCCCTTCTCATCTCAGTTCCTGCAGTCTGCATGTGCTAAACTGCTCCCTCATGAAAATCCCCAGACACGGTCTTTCCCTCAGGCTCCTTTTGATTGGTGCTGTCTGGATTCTTAGCGGTGGATGCTCTCTTTTTGAGGTAGAAAAGCCAGATAAGTATCTAGAGGGGGAGGTTCTCAGATTCTTTGGCTCTTTGAAAGAGAAGGTCATCCATGATACCTACTTGAGTACCCATCCTCAGTTTCGGGAAAAAACTTCCTTACGGGATTTCTCCTGGTTGAACAAAGTCTATGGTCTCAATCAGCACCAGGGCTTTACCACCGAATCCATTCGCTACCAGAAAAAACTCGCCGAGGTCAGCGGCATTCTCGATCTCTCTGATGGGTCCCCGCTGCCTGTCTCCCTTCGATTGATTCCGATCAAAGCGCCGGCTGAATGGAAAATCATTCATCTCTCTTTTGATTTACGAAAATATGTGGAATCACAAGGTATGGTGGAACCTGGACTCACCGAGATGAATTCTATTGCAAGACGTTCGTTGACCTTGTTTCAGGACTCTATTCGACGATACCAAATGGACTCCTTCTACCAACCTATCTCAAGAATATGGAAGGCCAGCATTACCCTGCAGGAAATGAATGACCACTATGCCCGATACATGCGTGATCCTTTTCTCTCTGAAGATTTCTCCGATGGAAACCTTGTTCTCCAAGCATCCTCCGGTGTCCGTGAAGATGGAATTCTCAATTTAAAGGGAAGAGTGGTTTCTAATCTCAATCTGATTTTTGATTCTGACTATTTTTTCGAAAATGGAAGGTGGAATCTGATACGATTCGAAATCGAGTTGGAATGATAAAAGAGCAAAACAATTCAGACACCAAATCACAGTTGGTAAATCTCGAAGAGGTCCTGGCAAATCTCCAGCACCCGGATTCAGATGTTCGTCTTCGCGCGGTCAGAGATCTGATTTCCATGCAGGATGGTTCTACCGTTGAGAGGTTGAATCAACTGCTTGAAACAGAAACCGATGTGCAGATTTGCTATGAAATCCGAAAAGGGATTGGAATTCTCAGGCAGGCTGCCTCTTCAGGTCAGAGTCCTTCGCCCCCTGATTTTTCCAAGAATCTAAAAAAGGTTCAAAGTGCTCTTGAGGGTGATGAGGAAGAGAGATGTAACAGGGCCTTTCGTTACATTGTTCAGTATCGATTGAAACAATTTCTTCCAACCCTCGAGGAACACTGCCAAAAAAAGCCATCCTCCTATCGAAAGGGACTCCTGATTCGACTTATGGTTTCCCTGGGAGGAGAGCTTTATTTTCAGTCCCTCGTCTCGTTTCTCAATGATGAGGACCCCCGTGTGATTTCCACTGCTATTGAGGCTCTGGAAGGAATTGGGAATACTAAAGCGCTAGGATTCATCGCGCAATTTGTGACCCATGCCAATAATCGAGTACAGGCCACAGCCATGAAGGCTCTTTATAACCTTGGGGACCAAAGTGCCTTAAAGCTGTTTAGAAAAATGGTTGCATCGCCGCATGTGGCATACCGCAATTCCGCAGCTTATGCCCTTAAGGAAATGAAGATACCCGATAGTATTCCCTTGCTTAAGCTCTTGTTTCAAGACGAGGATCAAAGTGTAAAGGATAAAGGACGGGAGGGGCTAACTCACCTCAGGGAAGTGGGGAATGAGGAAGCCAAGAAAATCCTGGAAGATGCTCCGGAATCCGAATTAGAAGACTCCCACGATTCTCCTGACTCCATGACTACTCCTGAACTGATGGACTGGATTCGAGACTGTCTTGATCCCAACGATCCCTCTATTGTTCAGAAACTGGTTCTAAAACTGGATTCGGAAACAGATGAAAGACTGGTCGCCTCCCTAATTATGGCACTGGCAAGGCTAGGGGACCCGGAACAGTACCAGAGACTTCTCCCTTTCCTGCAAAGCGATGTTGACCGCGTTCGGGCAAATGCTGTCGAGGGTCTGGGAATCCTGCTGAACAAGGTGGATAAAAAGACCCTGATTCCATCTCTTGAAGACGTAAATAACCGTGTTGTTGGAAATGCGATCATTGCCCTGATTCATGACTACCCCAAGCAGGCAGTTCAAGGATTAGAAGGATTATCACAAAGCTCTACTTTGAATGAACAACTGACCGCTGTTTATTGTATTGGCGCGATCGGCGAAGATGAACTCTTGAGATATAGTGAATTTCTGCTTGAGTCTCCCTTCACGGAAGTTCGCGAAAAAATGGTTAAGGTTCTCGAAGACCTCTCCCAGGACAGCGCGACTGCGCTAAGGATGGTCAAAGCCTGGCAGCTTCGAATCGCAAGTTTCGAGCCTGGTGATTCTGAGCGGGAGACCAGGTCATCTCCTGATGACACCCAATCTACTCAGAAGGAGCAGGAGCCTCAGGAGGTTGTTTCCGCAACATCCCATGAAAGCGTAGCCGTCGAGGCTCAACTTCCATCTGAAGAGGAAGTTCATGAATCCCCTGCACCAACTCAGCCTGAGGCGGTGGCCGAGGAGATCTCACCAGATGAGAAAGAAGCAAAACCTACTAAAAGACGATTATTCAGAGGCAGAAAGGCTAGTGTCGTTGAACCAGATGGGCAAAGGGAGAGTTCCGAGGATGAGTTGTCAGCCGATTTTTTCATTCCAGAGAGTCCCCTGGAGCGTTTCTCGGCGGCCGGCTTTTTCATAATCCTGGCATTTATGGGTCTAACAAACCTTTGTTCGGCGCTGATTCAAGATCGGTTCACCTTTCACAGAATTTTCAGCATGCCCCTGCATACTCTCCTGGTAAATGAGGTTTTTTATTCCGCTTTCTTTATCGTGATTATTCCAGCATTTGCCGCCTGGTTTTTGGCGGTGCACAAATTCCGTTACCTGAGGGAGCCCTTTCTTCTGAGTTTTCTCATCGGAGTTTTCCTGCATCAGTATGTGCAAATTGTGGACACGATGAATGTAGAAATCGCTCCCTTTCTTAGTTTCTTATCCCATTATAGCGCTACCTATTATATGGATGAATACTCAGGAAATTCCCGCTGGGCAATTCAAATCCTAAATCTGCCCTGGCTTCTATTTCCCGTCGCAATTGAGGGCCTGGTGCGCCTCAGTGGATTCAGGCGCGGCCTGGTTGGCATACTCTTCTTTTTTCTGATCCTATCTACGATCTGGCTCATCTTTTTGGATCGTTTTGCATCCGAGGAAATCACTCGCACAAAAGTACAAACACGACTCAATCATCTTCGCTATCAACGCGAAGAGGTAGAAGGACTTCTATCCCAGGGTCGTCTGGAAATTCTCTCGCTGCAAGCCAGAAGAATCAAAGCTCTCACCAAAGAACAGAGCCGCTATCTCTCGGGTAAATTACAACGGCTAAAATCAGTAACTTTGCGACATGAAAAGCTTCTGCTGAATTTGAAGCAGAGAATTCTACGTATTGAGGATCAACCCTGAAGCCTCGTAGGAGTGTTCATGTCCAAGAATCGATGGGAAGAACTGTTATGTAGCCAACGACTGGGACTCCGGATCGAAGATCTCGATTTTCGTACCGAGTTTCAAAGGGACTACGATCGTGTAATTTTCTCCTCCTCCTTTCGCCGTCTCCAGGATAAAACCCAGGTATTTCCCCTCGCGCGCAATGACTATGTGCGAACAAGATTGACCCATAGTTTAGAAGTCTCATGCGTGGGCAGGTCCATGGGGATGTTTATTGGACCTCATCTATGCGCGAAATGGAATTTGAATCCCATCACAACCTATTCAATAGCTGATATAATCGCCGCTGCCTGTGTAGCTCATGATATTGGTAATCCTCCCTTTGGACACTCCGGCGAGGATTCTATCCGCACCTGGTTTTCCAGATCTGAGAATTCTCAATATCTCCAGGGTCTGAGTACGATGCAGCAGGCTGAGTTCCTATCCTTTGAAGGGAACGCCCAGGGTTTTAGAATTCTTACCAAACTCCAGCGTCATCGTAAGAGTGATGAGGAAACCGGGGGTCTCCAGCTCACCATGGCCACCCTGGGGGCATCCTTGAAATATCCACGCCGAGCACTGCTTTCCAAACAGGATAAAAAAAGAGTGAGTCAGAAAAAATTTCAATTCTGTGAATCCGAAGAAAGTGCCTTTCTCCAGGTAGTTAAGACGCTGGGCCTGAAGGAAACCCTGAAAGGTGAAGCATGGTCAAGACATCCCCTGGTCTACCTTGTGGAAGCCGCTGATGATGTCAGTTATACCATTGCGGACTTCCAAGATGGTTTTAGACTGGGACATGTTAGCTGGGACGTCATATTCAGTTATTTTGAGCGTATCCTGGGAGTTGGTTCGAACTCCGCTCTTAAGGAAAGTCTTAGGATGCGCGAAGCCAAGGATCGTGTCGAATACCTGGGGGGAAAAGTGATCGGCCACCTGGTAAAGGAAATTTGTTCCACCTTTCTTGAAAATGAAGAGAAGATTTTAGAGGGCTCTTTTGATCAGCCTCTGATTTCACAGATCGATTCAAAGGGCGTCCTTCAGGAGATGATGGATTTCGCTCACCGTGAAATTTATTCCGCTCCGGAAGTTATCAATATTAAGGTAGCTGGATTTGAAGCCATACAAGGTCTTCTAGATGCTTTTGTACCCGCCATATGCTTAGACAAGAATGGATCCGAGCGGGAACGTTTCGCCCTCTTTAAACAGCTGATACCACGGCAGTTTCTGGAGGAGGAAGAACAGTCAGAGCCCCGTACCTACCAGCAACTGCAGCAGGTCACCGACTATATTTCAGGAATGACCGACTCTTACGCAATATCCCTATTTAGAAGATTGAAAGGCATTGAGATTTGAGCTTTGCTCAAATCTTGAAAAGTCAGCCATCCTAAACAGCTACTTTTTCCTGGCGGCTTTTTAGAAAAGTGTAGAGATTTACGTGACTGGCGAGAGAAGCGGCAACTTCTCGAATACTAGACATATCCCTATAGGTAAAACCGCCCTCCTTATTCAAGACTTGTAAAACGCCACTCACCCGATCACCCTTGAGAATAGGAGTCACTAGTACGGATTCGGTTTTATACCCGGTCTTATGATCAAGCCTGGGATCAAAGTGTTTCTCATTGTAAGGGTCATTCGAAAAGAAGGTTTTGCGAATGGAAAAACACCTTCCCGCAAGCCCATCCCCGGGTTTGAGAGTAACGTTTATTACTGATAAGCCCTCCCCATGAATGAGGTGAAGTTCCTGGGTTGATTCTCCGTACACCCACATACTAGTTCTCTCCGCATCAAGCAGCCTGGAAATGATCGGAAAACTCTTGACCAGGAAACCTTGCTCGTATTCTGGGTCCACATCTTGAAGCAGATTAAGTAAAGAACTCCGAGTCTCCATGAGATCGAGCCCTCCCCGCAAAATATCCACCTCTAACTGAAGTAATCTTGGAACCAATAACGAGTGAAGGGAATTGAGAATACGCTGATCCATCTTTGTGTCTGTACCCAAAAGAACGAAGCCCAGGTATCTTGAACAATGAACTACGCGTATTCCCACACATGATTTTGGTAGGGAAATCATGGGGTAACCGTAGGCGGAGAGCATCGCAAGAAGCCTGTCTGAATTAAGTGAGGATGAATTTTTTTCCTCCGCCAGAAGAGCTTCCAGATGTTCGCAGGGAATAGGGTCCGTGGCAAAATCGGCCGGGGATGCCTCGCCCCAGAAAAGATCCATGGGATAAAGCAGTCCTTCATGGAAGCGATAGATACCAAAAACAGAGACATCTAATATCGCTCTCAATGAGTAACAGAGATCCACAAAATCATCTTCGGAGGAATAGGACTCATCAGGCCTCATGGGAATGGCCATGAGATGATCCAGTAACTGAGCTAAAACCTCTTTACTCATAATTTTCCGCCCTCTTCCAAACCACAGTCTCCTTTAACGCCCGTCTGTATCTTCGCATTTTCTCCCCTTTTGTGCACTATGGGAAGAAAAATCTCGAATGTTGCTCCGGACCCGTATTCACTTCTGGCTATGATTTGACCTCCATGCGCACTAATAATTTGAAAGGATACGCTAAGTCCAAGACCAGTCCCAGTCTCTTTGGAAGTAAAGAACGGATCAAATATCTTCGGGAGGATCTCCCCTGGTATTCCCTGCCCCGTATCACTTATGGATACTTTCCAGCGTGAATCTCCATCTCTCTTAACCAACTCCATCTCAACACAAATGGTTCCTTTTTCCTTCATAGCTTCTTTGGAATTCAGAAAAAGATTCATCAACACCTGGCGAATCTGGATGGAGTCACCGAGGACCCAGAAGGGTTGTGCTGGAACCTCAAACTTGATTTTCACTCTTTTTGAAAAGGTACGTCGGCACAGATTTACGACACTTTCTACCGAAGAGCGCAGATCTATCTTCGCTACCTTGTCCGTTGAATTTCTGGAGAGATTGAGTAGACATTTCACCAGCTCATCCCCCTGAAAGATGCAGGATTTCATAAGCTCGATCTTCTTTTTAAGTTGATCTCTTGGCACTACGGAATTTTGTGAATAGATTTCCAACAAATCCGTAGCGGCTGACAGAATCCCAAGCAGATTTCCGAAATCGTGAGTAATTCCACCGGCCAGCATTCCTACTCCCTCCATTTTTTGAGCTTGGATCAGTTGATTTTGGGCCTCCCTGCGAAGTTCCTGCTCTTCAAGTAGATTTTGATAGGCACTCTCAACTTCTCTATGGCTCATCTGCAGAGATTCATAACGCTCTTTTGCCTCTTTTCGAAGCTTCCATTTCGTTGTCAGGGCCAGGGCGGCCTGCCGAACTTCAATGGACTCGAAAGGCTTTTTGAGGACGAGATATTGATCTGAAGCGCCAAGGGCGGCAAGAATTTCCTCCCAGTCATAATCTGAATATGCCGTGCAAATTACAGCCTCAAGCGCTGGTTCTAATTCCCAGATTCGGATCAGAGTCTCAATTCCATCCCAGCCCGGCGGCATTCTTACATCCATAAATACCAACCAGTAAGGCCTGTCAGCGGATCTCGCGGAGCGCACCTTTTCCAGACCTTCCTCTCCCTGAAAAGCAAAGTCAATCTCGTAATCCGTGTGCAGGAGTTTGTGACTCTTGATCTCTGATCTTTTGGTACCAAAAACCGCCCTGGAAAGGGTCTCAATTTTCCTGACAGAAGGAGATACCTGCGGTAAGAGGATTTCCTGAAAATCCTCGTGAATAGAGGCATTATCATCAACAACGAGAATGCGAGGCTTCAGACCTGACAACATTTTTTATTCCTCAAAGGAGGGCCCCGCTATTTTATACCGTAATGCAAGTGGTTAGACACTTGTAGGTTCATACTCAATAAGGCGCAATCGCGGTTGAGTTCAGGAATTGTGAGCTTCCATTTTCTTCGGGAATCCAAACACTATCCTTCCTTTAGAGTATACACCAGAAAGAATTTAGAGAGACTCGTCAGCTGCCTCCTTTTACCCTTCCACCAGTAAATGCTGCTTATCTCCCTCAGAACCTGGAGTACCTTCTGAAACTGTCTGAGTCGGGACCTCGACTTCGAAACATGCTCCATCTAAACAGTCCACAACGCGAATCGAAGCCCGTAACTGTCGGCAGGCCAGGGCGCAATCATGAAGCCCGACCCCAAATCCATCCTTCTTGGTGGAATATCCATAAGAAAAAAGCCTCTCCCTATCCTCTGGCTTAATGCCAGGACCACGATCCTGGATTCGAAACAGGACCATACCCTGTGTGGAGTCGCAAACGGTGATGTTGATCACCCGATGGGAAGGCCTGGTAACCTCCATTGCTTCAATTGCGTTCTTGACCAGGTTTACGAGCACTCCCAGAATTCTGGAATGGGAAAGAAAAAGAACTGAATCAGAATCTTTTTGACAAATTACTTTTACTTTTTTTACCCGCAGCAGGCCCTCCAGAACCTCGAGTGTCTGATCAATCAGACCCTGTGGATCAATTTCTTCCTCAAAGAGTGAAAGACGAGCGTATTTTTGCTGAGAATTTATCTCATTTGCCATGGTTTGTATTCTAGATTCCAGATCCGCTGCATCCGCATAGAGGCTCTTGGACTGCTCTTCATGATGCTGGGAAATAACCTCGATCAGTTCCAGAAGATCCTGTCCCCGCTTTTCGCGGAAAAAGGGTCCCAATCTTTCTTTTTCCTGGTGAAGTAATTTTGAGGTCTCGCGCAAAGTCTGGAAGTGAGTTGTTTTTAGTGTGTTTTTCAAAGACTCTATTTTTAGCTTGACGCCGTTTAAAATATTTCCCACATTATGCAGCGCACCGGAGGCTATCTCTGACATTCCAGCCAGGTGAGCGGACTCCAGAAGCTTGGACTGAACACGTTGGAATTCATCCTCAAGGTTCTTCAAGCTCATTAATTGGGTGAGTGTCTGTATGATATTCTCCACAAAAAGCTGTTCATACTGAGCGAGATCTTTGTTTGTGGAAATGTTTAACAGTGCCAGGGGAAATGACTCTTCTCCATAGATCAGAAAACTCCTGGAGTCCCCTGTTTTTAATCGTTTATCAAGTAATCCAATAATCCTTTGATTCAATGGCTCTTCGCTGGCGAGAAGTTGAAGCGCAGGCCCCTGGGTTTCTCCCAGGCGATGATCGCAGGGGAATTTCCAGGAAAGTTCCGGTGTCTTTGTTCTCGCTGCATCCGGCTCAACCTTGAGCGGAATTAATCGATCCGGGTGCTCAAAGAACCAAAAATGGATATCCCCGTCTGTAATCTCACCAAGATAGAGGTCGATGGTCTTACGAATCTTTTTCACTGCAGACTCTCGATTCATAAGTTGCTGCCTGAAGGAACTCATAGATGTTTCTAATCGAACGTGCTCCTGCAAAGAACTCGTTCGCTCCTGAACCTCTTCCTCCAGGTTGGAATAAAGCCCTTGCAGCTCTGACTGCGCATTTTTTAGTTGTTCTTCTCTTTTTTGAATTCCATCCAGCATCCCATTGAACTGATCCACCAGAATTCCAAGATCATCTTCCCCATATTTGATAGAGCGAATGGAGTAGTTTTGATCCCGATGGACCAACTCAGCTGTTTCAGCCAGGGAAATTATAGGTCTCGAGAAATATTCCTGAGCTTTTAAAGAAAGAAAGGAAACTAATCCAATAGAGATAATCAAAGCCAGTAAAAAGAATCCGGTATTTTTCAGAAGTAGAAGTTCGACATCCTTGAGATCATGAACCACATAGAGGGTACCCTGGAATACATTTTTTAAGAACAGGGGCCTGGAAATGTAGGGAAGTCCATTGTCCAGAAACCACTGCAAATCCTCTCGACCCGGAGGAGGATTCATATCGGCGCGATGAAATCCGGCAAAGAGAGAGCCGGTTGAATCATAAACTGCCGCGATCTGCAGAGATTTCTTATCCCTGAGAGAGTCTAATATCAAACCGGCTTCTACGGGATCTTTGAATGCCAGTGTAGGGATTAGTGAAGGTGCTATGGCCTTGCTCATGGTAAGCAAATCACTGCGAGTGAACTTTCCAAAAGTCTGGTATTCCTGGGTGAGAAAAAAGTACCCCAGTAAAAACAGCAGGATGGTGTTCGCTGTAAGAATCACCACCTGGAGCTTCAATAGAATCGGTTTAAGCGGAAGAATCCTGGTAAGGAATTGAATCACGGGGAGTAAATCCTGGCCAGTTTCAGTAGATCGGGACTGATTCGCAAGTCCTGCTTTTTCGCCTGTTCAAGATGAATTTCAAAGCGGAGACGGTTTCCTTCCTCAAAAAATCGTAAGATTCCTCCGTTCTGTAAAAAATCTTCGCCTGAGCCTACGGTCAATACCGGCAGATTTGAAAGAGAGCTTAATTCCTTTAAAGAATCCCCTGGTAAATATTCTCCGAAATAAGCAATGTGGCATGAGGTCAACTCAGCCACTGAGGACACTTTCAGGATTTTTACATTGCTCTTATTCCCATACAATTTATAAATGGAGTCTCTGAATTCTTCAGCAAGCTCAGAGCGCTTCTCCAGGAAGCAATATTGGGTAGTCTTACGCGATCCAAAAGGTGCGGGCCAGTTTACGAAAGAGCGGAAGTGATTCAAAAAAGCCGCTCTCAAGGGCAGAGATCGATCCAGCGAGTCGACGGGATCATCAGCCAGGACTGCTCCATAGCAAACCAGGAGAACCAGAAAAGCCCGGATCAGTCGCGCTGGGAAAGTACTTGAGAACACCTTTGTCTGATTCCTCATGTGTCTTTAAAAAGTCCTGCTCAATTGAAGAGTGAAAGTGCGTGAGAATATTGTAGGTGTGTAGGTGATTCTTTGACTGGCTATGGGATTAAATTCCAAATGCTCGGGTCCAAGGAGGTTTCTACCTATGAGGCTAAGATCCCAATCTGAAGATAGTTTGGCTCGATACTGCATATCCAGACCTAAGCAACTCTCTATATTCTGAGACTTCAAATCATCTGTATATCGAAGGATAACCGCTAGTTTTCTCTTCTCCGTGAGGTCTTTGGTGAGGGTCAGATGGAACTGGTTCTGAGGCGAGGCGCCATCAGCTAACGCCATGATTTCCGGTGTCACAGTGAATCCCGACTTTGCGCGCAGGTCCATATCGAGATAACTATAACCAAGGCGCAGCTTCAATCCTTTGCTAGGAAAAAACTCCAGGCTCAATTCACCACCCTGGGACTTACCTTCCAGAGCGTTTTGATGAATGGATGAAACCAGGAGTGATGGAAAGGGTATCGCCCCTGTGGGCGCTTGAGGCAGCGCACTGTTTGGCAGCACTGCCACGAGATCCTGGTAGTCAAAGCTAAACAGCGCGAGATCGATGCTCAGGTTCTCTCGAACCCGCCTCTTCATACCAGCCTCAAAGGCTATCATTTCCTCCTCCTTTACTGGCGGCCCTTTATCTAACTTGACCAGGCCCGGAAGAAGAGCTGGTGGGGCTGAAAAAGACTGTAGATTAAGGCTGCCGTCACGCTCAAATCGAGAGGGGGCGCGCACTGCTTTGGATAGGGAAGCCCAATAGGTTAAATCATCAGTTGGTGTGTAAAGAATTTTAGCACTGGGCTGTAAACTCAACCCGGAAAAATAATGATCTTCAAATTTTGAACTGATAATCAGTTCAAGCTCTCCCTCCCTCAGGCTAATTTCATCCTGGATGAAACCGCTGATGAGCTCTTCTTCCCTCTGTGACGGGTCTAAATCGAGTCCATTTACACCCCAGGGAATATGGTCTCGAATCAGGCGGTAGGAAGCACCGTAAATCCACGTGTGTCGACCCCGGGAGGAGAGGGATCTTTGAAACTCCAGATCAAGGGTGTCTTGCACAAGGGTAATGTAGTCTCCACCCAGGCGGTAACGGTCTAAATAGGCTCGCAGGTTGAATCCTGAACCATCTTTACGAGTCTTCGATCGATTCAAAAGTAGGTAGGAACCTCGATTTTCAGCTAGACGCGGTAAACGGGAAGTCAGTTTGAGGGTTCCCGGCGCGGGCACGAAGGGCAATTGGGCAGTATCGCTGATATCCAAATTATAAATTTCTCCATGAACACTAAGTAATTCTGTGTCAGAGATATCTCTATCCATGCGAAATCCAAATCGCTCCATGTCCCAGGAGTCTCTCCCCTTCCCCCCTGTTTCCTCGTCAAAGGGACGAGTATCGGCGGTTTTGCCGTAAAATCTAAAATCTCCCCACTCTTCCAGGTTTGAGGAAGTGCGAAAGGAGAATCCTGGTTTTTCAAATTGCCCGACCTGCATGGATACAAAGGCTGGTTCGGTGCTGGAAACCTTTTTGGTGATAATATTGAGAATGCCGTTGACGGCATTACTGCCGTAAAGAGCAGCGCCGGGTCCTCGAACCACTTCAACACGATCGATGTTCTCCAGCATCAAATCCTGTAAATGCCAGAAGGTCCCTGAGAAAAGGGGTAAATACACGCTTCTCCCATCCACGAGGACCTGTAATTTGTTTGAGAACTCATTATGAAACCCGCGCGAGGAAATGGCCCAGGTATGAGAGTTAATCCCCGCTACAGCCATTCCAGGAACGAGTCTAAAAATATCGGGAAGGTGAACAATCGCTGAATTTAGGATGTCTTCGGCGGAAAGTACATGTATTGCGGCAGGTGTATTTTGAAGCTTTGACTCCTTTCTTGAAGGCAGGGTCACAACCACCTCAAGGCTCATAAGCTCCTCAAGGCTCAACTTCAACAACTGATTGAGTTCTGGGGAAGAACTTTTCTCTCCCGATACACCAGCGCTAAAAAAGACGAACAAAACGATGAAGAAAAGGTACCTGTAACACATAGCAAATTTCATTTCACCTTGAAGAAGAAGGGCTTCGATCTCAGTCTATGAGAGTCTGTCTGGACCAGCAACTTTTTGTTTAGACCTGGGAGAAGTGTACAATCCAAGACCAGAAATATGGATTTGATATCTGGAAATTCATTGGAGTATGATAGGTCATTAAGCAGAGAAAATTACCCTTTTAAACTAAATTGGTTACATGAAAACCCCATTTTTCTCGCTATTCCTCTGGATAGTGATCATAAACCATCTATCTGCCGTATTTCAAAAGGATCCCTCTACCTTTTTTGATCTTAGTATGGAGGATTTACTCAATGTACCCGTACACATCACTACTCGCACAAAAATGGATCTGAAGAGGAGTCCTGGGGTAGTCCGTTCTTATTCAAGAGAAAATCTGCAATCCATGGGTCTTCGCTCTATCGCGGATTTACTGCGAATCATACCGGGCATACAGGTAGCACAATACCGCGCCGGGCATGAAGTTTTCTGGGTTCGTGGAGTGCAGTCACGATACAACAACAAGATCCTATTTCTTCTTGACGGTATTCCTATCCGAGATAATTATTACGGACACTTCACTGCCGCTGAAACCCTCCCTGTAGAGATCATAGACCGCGTGGAGATTCTTAACGGCCCCGGGTCGGTTGTCCATGGTGCCAATGCGTTCGCAGCGGTAATCTCAGTTACCACAAAATCAAAGGGTAAGACCATACATGCGGGTACTGGTTCTTTTGGAAGGCGTGAGGGGGCTATTGAATGGGGTAATGAGAACCTCTACGGTTTTTTCCACTCCAAAAGTGAGGACGGATTCCAACCTCAAAGAGACTTTGAGGGCGCAAACATGATCAAGAAAGGACTTAGCAAGAGTCAGAAGGGAAGCAGTCACTTTGGACTGTTTAAATCTGTTGTGGGAGAAATTGAAATCAGTGTGGGTATCAATTCCCATGATTACCCACAAAAATATCACGATTTTCAGAAAGCCTTTTCTTATATTCGAGATGATCACTTTCAGTCCGTGCGCTGGGAAAAGGCTCTGGGCCAGAACAAGTTTCTAGAGCTTTTTGCCCATTATCAAAACTTTCACTTTGCCAGAAATAAGACAAAACTAAAAAAGAAGGATTTAAGCCTTCTCAATAAAGTGAAATTTGAGACTCTAAACACCTCCCTTGGCGGATTCGACATGCTTCTTAGAGATATGCGGGGAGCCCATCAATGGATCTATGGTGTGTCTTATTTGCATGATCGCGGAGATGACATCGCCAAAGTACAGACCTTCAATGATGGCAATCCACTCGATAATGGAGGTTCTCCCGAGCCCAACCTCTTTCCCGCTACAGTCAATCGGAATTCACTTAGCTTCTTTCTTCAGGATTTGATCGAAATTGACCTCCATAACCTCTTGACCCTGGGGATTCGCATGGACCAGCTAGATGATTTTGAAGATGAATTCAACTACCGGATTGGCTGGTCCCGACAAGACGGCAATTTTTACTCCAAGCTCTTATTCGGCACCGCATTCAGGATCCCATCCTATCGTGAATCTTCAGATATCAAGTCCTTCAATCTCACCCTACAGCCAGAACATCTCAAGACGCTGGAACTACAGTTGGGTATTCTTAAGGAGGGTCGCTTTGATTCCAACCTAACCTTCTTTAGCAATTCCTATGAAGATTTCATCAAGGAATTGAACGTGGATATGGTGGGAGCGCGTGCGGTGGGTGATGAGTATTACATCAATGCAAAGTGTAGAAGAATCACAGGACTTGAATTTTCGTGGCGGCGCGAATATAGAGCGAGTAGCCTACGATTTGGCTTCACCCATTTTTTCAAGGCTGTGGAAGATCTCGGATTCGATCCGGCAACCAGGGGAATTACCTTCAAAGAACCCTCCCTGGAACCAACCGTGGGAGAACATTCTCTACCCTTTCTGGCCAAAAACCACTGGACCCTTTCCTATGACTGGCGTGGTACTAATCCCGCACAGCGTTCAGGAATCCGTCTGACTTCCCTCGGGAGTAGAACCAGGCCTGCCCAATACCACAGCGCCAAAGACCTTGGCGACAAATACCCCGCACTGGTGTCGAAGAATAACCTTGGAGGAGAGTTCCTGGTGGATATTCATACCACGTTACCCCTCTTCGAAGATGTTGAGCTTCGCATCGGTATTTCAAACCTTCTTGATCAAAAAGTCTTTAGCGGTCCCTATGGAAATGAAGATCAATATGATATCGAGTGGGCTGGCCGAACCTATTCGCTCATGGTCAGTTCAAAATTCTGATTTATGCCCTAACCTCCCAAAGTGTTGTACACTGAACGACACTACCAAATCCATACTCTTGTACAGGAGGTTTTGAAGTGTCGAAGCTGGGTCAGACCTATGAAATCTTTCAACCACGAATCCCACCCGGTACTGTCTTATATGGCTTTTTTACTCTCGTATTGACCATCTTAACCTACTCCTCTGCGGGCATACTCTCAGCCCTGTTTTTCTTGGGTGCTATTTTTCTTAGCGTCATCACTGCAAGACGCATCTCCAGAAAGTTCTGCGGAGTGTGGTTTCACCAGCAAGGGATTCGAGTCAAGACCCCGGGTTCTCTCGTGCCCGGAGGAGCGCTCAGTTTCTGGTTTCGGGAAGAAGAAATCCCCATAGGGACTCTCGATGATTTTCGGTGGGACGCACAGGATGTTGAGCAGGTCGAGAACGGTAGTATGGATAGATGGCAGGAAATTACTTTTTTAATCTCCTGGACAGACGAATCTGAACGCTTCCAGGAGATCCAATACACCGAGTCCTTCGAGCCCGGCTCTATCAGCAGGCTCCAAAGAGCCACTCCGCGACTGACTGAGATGGCTGAGGAAGCTGAAAGCCAGGACGATTATTACGACGAATAGTCTTGAACCTTCATCCCGGTTAGACCCTTATGGTGCGAATCCTTCTCCTTCTGTTCCTGATTAATTGCTGTATTCATTCTGCGGCAAAAGCAAAGTTTCCCTACCTGGTCTACTACGGTAGCGACCTCAAATTGGAGGAGTTCTCAAGATTCGAAACCGTCGTTATCGATCCCAAGCATTATCCTGATGTCAAAAAAGTTCAAAGTCGTACCCTGGGGTATATTAGCGTGGGTGAAATTGAAAACTTTCGCTCCCATTACAAAGAGGCTGAGCGCTTAGGTCTGTTGGGAGAGATCAATCCGAATTGGCCAGATAGCCGCTTTGTTTCCCTCCAGGGTAAAGTATGGGAAAAAATGGTCCTCGAAAAACTGGTTCCCAAGATTCTTTCAGGAGGATACAAAGGTCTCTTTCTTGATACTGTGGACTCCCTGCTATTTAGCGGTCAAAGCCAGGAGAGTATTCTGGAATTTCTAACTGCTTTGCGAAAGCGCTTTCCCGAGATTCACATTCAGATGAATCGAGGTCTGGAAATTGCCGCACGGGCGCCGGTGGACTCGCTTCTTCTTGAATCTACCATTGCTGATCATAATTTCAAAACCAAAGGATATGAACTCATTCAGAATGGTCCCACTTTTGACTTTCCAGCCAAAATAGAGCTTTTCAGTCTGGATTATTGGGATCCATCGGACCCTGCGGGTCAGCGCTACATTTATGACGAAGCGGTAAAAAAGGGATACCAACCGCTGGTTTCCGATCTTAGCCTTCAGTCTTTACCAATCTTACTCCGAGACAAGTCCGGTGAATATATCCTCAGTAATGGATGGAGACCGCTTCCTTCGACTTTGCAGCGCAGGATCGTGGCTCTCTATGACTCAAGAGCAGGAGAGACTAGCTTTGCCAACCAGGTACACGATTACCTGGAGGTGATCCTTAATTATTACGGTTATTTCTGTGACTACTACGACATGGCTAACCCGCCAACCATCCTGGATGGTTCTCCGATACTATTCTGGATTAAAAAAGGGGATGATTTCGAAAAGCCCATAGTCTTTCTTAAATGGCTCTATGAGCAAAAATTGAAGGGTTCCAGGATTCTTTGGTTTGGCTCGGTTCCGGGCATGGCTCCCTGGACGGATAAGAAATCCAGTGAGAAAATTTCCTCATTTGTTGAGGAGAAATTTCAATTTCAGCCTGCGGTTTACCATTCCGACAGCAAGTTGGGTATCAAGGTGAAAACCGGGCAAGAGTTACTGGGTTTTGAAGCTCCCATGAATATTTTTAGCATCGGAATATTCAAGGAATTTGTTCCCCTCCATGACGGTATGGTCACACTCCTTGGTCTTCAGAACTCGTCTGGTACTGACTCTTCCGCCGTGTTTCAAGCTCCCTGGGGACTCTTTGCCCAGGGAGACATGATCCTTCTAGACCGGTACGATAAACAACGTTGGCTAGTGAATCCCTATGTTTTGGTTCAAAAATCCTTACTTACCCACTATCCCATTCCAGAAACCACGACTATACGTGGAAAACGAATCTTCTATGCACATATAGATGGTGACGGGGCTCTCTCCAAGAGCACCTATTGCAAGGGGAAATTAAACCTTGAATGTATGCTCACTTTTCTCAACGAGTTTCCAGTGCGAACGGGAATCAGTCTCATAGGTGGAGAGATGGACAGGAAACTCAAGGGTAATGACAGGGCACGTCGAGCAGCACGTGAACTCATGGCACACCCCCTGGTAGAGCCAGCCACACATACCTATTCCCACCCCTTTGACTGGGAGAGCGGAGTGGTCGCTATGACCCTGGACCCGGGGGCTAAGGTTGCTCCATGGGGGGAATCTGGTTCCGCATACAAACTTCCCGCAGGGAAAGTTGATATGAGACTGGAAGCCACTGGCTCCATCGATTTGATATCCAAACTCATCCCCAAGTCCAAGAAAGTGAAGTCTCTATATTGGTCAGGTAGCTGTAACCCCACCGAAAAACAACTCGCTTACCTGAACAAACACAAGATCCCAAACCTCAACGGTGGAGACAGCTTCTTTGATGTCAAACATCCCAGTCTTGCTTACTTATTTCCGCTGACCCGAATGGTGGGGCGTCAGCGTCAAATTTATTCCAGTAATGCCAACGAAAACGTATACACCTATCTCTGGACCAGGCAGTTCTGGGGATTTTCCAAGGTTCTTGAAACCTTTGAAAAAACTGGAAAGCCTCTCAGAATCAAACCAATCAATGTTTATTACCATTTCTATTCCCTTGAGAAACATCCCTCTTACCGGGCACTTCAAAAGATCTACCGTACCCTACACCAGTGGAGAAAAGACCTGGTCAATGTCTACCCCTCTGAATTCATTCGAATCGCCCAGGGTTTTTTTGAGGTTCAAATTGAACGAAAAGGTCTGCATAAATTTCAGATCACTGGTGCTGAGAATCTTAAGGATTTTCGCTTCCCAGGCGATGTAAGGGTAAGGGGCCAGAACATAGAAGCAACTTTTTACGACCCGGGTCAGGATGTGACCTATATTCGCATTGGTCCAAAATCCAGTGCTCTTTTTGAAATTTCCGGCCCCGGAAGTTCATGAAGAAGATTCTTGTCGCACTTACAATTTGCAGCCTTTTATTCATCCTCCTGGCACTTTGGTTCTATCCCTCTTCATCTGAACTGATCCATGTATTTCGAGCCGAAAACCGATCTTCTGAATTTTTACGCGTTTATGAAAAACTGGATCTCTCCCCCTCACGGGCCTTAAAAATCAAACTCGCTCGCGATCTTATGGCTATGGGAGACCGCAGAGGACTCCTCTTTGCCGCGGATCTACTGCGTGAAGAATTTCATGAGAAGCTGCTGCAGGAATGTATTCTTTTTGCAAGTGGAAACAAGGAGAGGCAAACTCACCTTGATCTATTGGAGATCGCGTATAAAGCCACTCTAGATCTGGATTTCCTCAATCAAAAAGTCGCTCTTTATTCCTATTTTGGAATGCCGGAAAAGCACCAGGAAACACTGCGCAGAATTGCCCTCCTTAATCCAGACCCTGAGCTTTTGAAACAACTATACTTTGGGGGTAGTAAAAAATTCGTCAAAGAATTTTTGATGTCCCGGTTAGAAAAACTCTCCACCGAGGAGAAACTTCAGCTTTATCGCTATTACACCTGGGACAATGAACTGAAACAAGCGTATGAACTGGCCACAGATCATATCCCTCTTGAAGATCTGGAGCCCGGAATTCTTCGTGATCTCAAAGATCTGGCACTCTACTTTTCAGATCCGGACCAGGCACTTAGAATCATGGAATATAAGGTGAAGCTCAGTCCATCCCCTGATGATCTGGTGATTCTGGCCCAACTTTATGACTATATGGGCGACATCAGTCGGACTCTTCAAATCTATAGCAAACTCTATGAGAAGACTCTGGATGTCTCCTACCTGCGACTCATCGCGCAGAACCACTTTGATCATGGAGACCTTGTTGAGTATGCCACTGCCCTCAGGGAGATTCTTACCCTTGAATATGATCACCGCCTCTACCAGGAAATTTTTTACACCTTGATCGACGCTGCGGGACTCGAAGACACTCTTGAATTTCTTAATAAAGGAGATCGACTATCCAAACAGGCTGGCTGGTTTGTCTCACAGGAAGACAAAAGTGGATTTGGTCCTGAGCAAACCAATTTTAAGCTTCAAGTTCTCTGGGCCATGGAGCGCAAGGAAGAGGCTGTTAAGATCCTACTTACTGGGAATCCAGCTAATCTCAGTAACGATTGGCTGAGCCTGATTTATACTGTACAGCCCTCCGAAGAACAGCTTCCCTTTCTGCAGGAACACTTTAAGAAATCCCGCCAAATCGACGCGCTGGAGAGAATTTGGAGAATTGCCTTGATGGGGGGAAATCTCGAAGGAGGCCGCAAGAGGATTCGCTCCATGCTCGATCTGAGTAAGCCCAGGGACCTGACCGACTATCTCCTCACCCTTCCCGACGACCTGGTCGCAAAAGAGCTTGATGTCCTTGCTTCGCGCGAAGCAAACCGCGATGTCCTCTATAGGGTGATGACTGAGGCTATGGGAAGGAGTCTGCACAAACTGGCAAAGCGGGCGGCCGAAGAACTCCTCAGCCGTGAGCCCAAAAACGGAGAAGTACTGTTGCTGCTCTCCAAACTCCATCTGTGGAAAGATGAAACTCAAAAGGCTCGTCAATATTTCGCTCTTTATACGGAAATCGATCCCAACCATGGACTGGCAAGATTTCAGCTCGGCCTCGGTGCCCTTGAGAAACAAAAGGAAAAGGAAGCTCTCGAACACTTCAAGGTTGCCCTTAAAGGGCTCAATGAACCCGGCCAAGAATTCCACAAAGCCTATGCCACGTGGAAGGTTAAGGGTGCTGAGGAAGCGGTTCCCCTCTTTAAGAATCTATTCAAGACTATGAAGGATCCCTATATTCTCACTACCTACCTCTCAGTTCTCGATGAAGCGGGAAAGGATGAAGAGTTTCAATCTGTGCTGGATCAACTGGACTCGAAAACCCAAACCAACCCGGATGTACTAGCCCTGGTGGGTAATTTCCAGTCCCGTAGAAAGCGCTATGAAGAGGCCGCCGAGACCTTTGTTAAACTCTCCCAGACGATACCGCAGGATGACCTTGAGCGCCAGTTCGAGGCCCTCTCTCAAATCGGGTACCAGGAAGAACTTGCGGGAAATAACCAGGCAGCGGTGGAATCCTACTCTAAGGCTCTGGCAATCAGGGAGGACAAGATCATTCGATCCTCGGTGGAATGGCTGCAGACATTTATTCAAAGGCAGGCATCGATAAAAATAGCCAGTAAAGATGGAGTGTTGAGAACTGAGGCATACTGGATGCAGCCTAGAAGAAAATATCGAATCGGTGGTTATCTCAGGGATACCGGTGGAGTGAAAAAGGCTGAAGTTTTCCTCGAAGAACTGGAGCAGGCCAGGTATCGGGTTTCGCTTGGTAACGGTCTACATAGTATTAAATTCAACTCCAAAGTCGAAGCTGAATGGAGTAGAGAGCAATATATAGAAACCAAAGAAGCCGTTGATGAAAAAATTCACCGTTCCTACCTTGGAATTGCGAAGAACTTTCACCTGAAACCCAACCTGAACCTGAGAGCCCAACTTGCTAGAATAGGCTATAGAAGTCCTGCCGGTAAAATCGCCGGATATCAAAATACCCAGGTGGTGCTCAGGCTTGATCAGCCATCGAAGAATTCCTCCTATTCGGCTGAATTAACCAACTCAAGCCTTATCCAGTCCGAACCAAACCGCTCCAACGTCGGTTTTTCTGATTATCGTGCCCTATCTCTTTTACGAGAGTGGAATTCCGGTCGAAAGAAAGATCGTAGGGTGGAATATGCCACCGGCGTGGTTTGGGATTTCAAAAATATCGCCCCGGTTGTGAGATCCGCAGTAGAAACTAAATCAGGTTTTCGCCTTGGCGGCGGTTGGTCCTATGATCCCTTTCGCAAAGGCGGGGTCGCTGAATGGGACCTGCGCTATAAAAGAAAATATTAGAGAACTAAATCGATTCAAAAAATGTACTATCTTGGACAATTCACACTCTTACTCCTGGTAGGCTGGGTTTCAGCCAAGCTCAAATTTTCCAGGGCCGTAGTTTTCACCCTCCTTGTGCTCGCTGCCAGCCTTGTATTGAGTCACCTCCATCCCCCCATCTTTCGAGGGTATTACGAAGGGTTACTAATCGCCTATCTTCCGCCCTTTGTCGCCCTGGCAATTCTGGTAATCACAGGGCGGGAGAAATCCAAATTGGACGCTGGATTGGCGGAATTGCAGGCAAGTTTGGACATTGGCAGAAGTGAATTTGAGGAAGTCATGGATGAGCTTGTCCAAACTCGTGAAATCAAAGACCTGCTAGAAACAAAAATCTATAAGGGTGAAGATCATGTCTATCGTCTTCAGGAGGCTATTTCTGGCCTGGCCTCCCTTGATTTCATCGAGCTTAAACCCAGGTTATTGGAACTGGTGAGGGACTTCTGTAACGCAAAATCCGTCTCCTATTATACCTTCGAAAGCAGAAGCCTAAAACTTGAAGAAGCATTGAATCCACCTGAGGACCTTGTCCATTCCTATGGTGAAAGGGATTCGGTCTTTCAACTCCTTGCTGACCACCCGGAAGTCCTCAGCCCCCGGGAACTTGAGGCCGGGAGATTCCCAGGAATCCGAGTGGCATGTCGGCTTGCTACCGACTCCGGCAAGGTGCTGGGAGCCATGATCATTCATGAAATCGACTTTCTGGATCTTAATCTTCCAAACCTGAAACTCTTTGAGATGCTATGCAATTGGTCGGCTGTGGAAATTGAGAAAGTTTTGGGATTTGAAAGACAGCAATACCAGATGATCAAACTGCATAATTTTCGCTATTTCCTCCAATTGCTCTTCCGGGAAACTCTTAAGGTCCATCGTACTCAGGACTATTCTTGCATTCTTACTCTTATGATTCTTGATGTCAGGAATCTTCGGACCGGAAGATTGGAGGAGGTCTTAGGTCTGGTCTCGGGAATGATAAATGTCATTTTTCCTGGTGCCAGTTCGGTTTTTTTTAATGAGCTGGTTGGAGATCGTTTTCATGTCATCCTCGGTAATATGGATGAGAAGGAAGCCCTTTTAAAGAAAGACCAGTTCATCAATCTTGTGAGTGAAATGGAAATGAGACCATACTTTCAACCGGGAAAACCCATCGACATCAGCGGTGAGTTCTTCTTTCTCACTCAACAGACGGATGAGAATGAGCTTGACCGTTATATCCAGGAGCAAAGCACAGGAGTTGATGGCTCCTGAAGGATCAAGCCAGAACACTCGTCAATGGAGCTTGAATGCCTCTTCTCTTGAAGGATAAAGAGCCAGCTGATTCAGGAACCCGGCGCTGCGTAAAACACTCTCAAGTCCCGGGCTGGTCGAATAGAACTTCATCCCGCCTTTGAGAGATTTTGACTTTTTGGCCGTTCCAATCATCACTCCCAGGACCGATGAATAAAGAAACGGGACTTTTGACATATCTACAATGAATTTGGAAGTGCCATTGTGAAGTAACTCGTCAAAGAAATTCTTTAGATCTGTTATACGGTTCAAGTTGAGGTTTTCACTCAATTGGAGGACTGCCATTTTGGAATTAGGACATACTTCATGATGTGCGATTGTCTTAGCGATCTCCCGTTTCATGATTGCCTCCCAGACTACAGTGCTGTCTGTTTACCTATCTGCCAGATAAGGTATCGGCAATTTTTGCAGACAAATTTATCTAAATCGACCCCTGACTTGGTGGACTTAACGTTTTTATGACATTTTTTTTTAATGATTTGAATTTTTATTAAGCGTATTTATGCCCCTGGCTCATTTTTGTACTTTGCTGTTCATCTTTTCATTGGTTCTAGGTCCTGCTGTAGGAGTTCTGGGGAGTCTCTTTGTACTTCTTTGTGTACTGCCTGGCGGCAATCAAGATCACGCGGATTTACTCGATGAGGTTTCCCAGGTTTCAAAAACCCAGGTCCCCGACGAAAAGAGAAAAATTCGATTTAAACCCCTTGGAGAAGCCTTTGAAATACTGAGCTACCAACAAATCATTCGCGGAAAAGATCTTGATTTGAAACTCAAGCTGATGAGTTTGTTAGCCTTGAACCCATCAGAGCAGAGTGTAAGTCTGCTACGACTCGCTCTGGATGACTCTGATGAAACCATAAGGGTTCTGGCCGGTACCTGCCTGGAAAAGCTGGATGATCATTTCATGACCTCTGTAATGAAGATCGGATCAAAAACAGACGATGAAAAAGTAAGTTCCAGGGATGGCCTGATTGGAGCCTATTTAGAAACCGAGGATCGGAAAATTCCACCGGGACAGGCAGCAGGACATTTTAAAAAATTCATGCAGCAGCGCTTAGATTCCTTTACCCCCAGCAGGGACAAAACAAGTCTTGAACTTGCCAAAGCTTACCGGGATTATCTTCGATCAGGACTGGTACCTGAACAGTCCCGCAAACATTTTCGCGAATTATTGATTTGCCACTGTTTTGAAGGGCTTGAACAAAATCCAAGCAATACAGAACTATTTCGTGAAGTATCCGCCATGGCAATGGAGTTCAAAGAGTTATCTCTTCTCAGGCTAAGCCTTGATCTTTATCTCCAGGCCAATGGTGATCCTGCGGAAATCATATGGGAGGAAGCAAGGTATCTATATGAACAACAAGAATACAAGGGAGTAAAAAAAGTTTTAAAGCAGGAACTGAAAAATGAATCCAATCTCGGAATCCGGGAAATAAGAGCTTTAAATTGGTGGCGAGGATGAAAGATTCAGAAATCGGGCTCCTCTTGGAAGGAAGCTATCCCTATGTCTCGGGAGGCGTGGGTATGTGGGTCCACCAACTCATCGAAAACCTGCCCGAATTTCGTTTCGACCTCATTGTTCTGGTCGCCAAAAAAGATGATAAGTTGACCTGGAAATATCCCAGGCTGGAAAACATCCAGAGGATATACCAGATTCCGCTCCAGGAAGGATTTCAGCTACCCACATTTCTTCCAAGCTCTATTTCCATCAAGCCTCAATTTGATGATCTGATTAAGAACAAGATCACTCCTGAATCCTTCTTGAAGTTTGCTCAAAGCGTTCAAAACGCACCCAATCCAAGAACACTAAAACAACAGTTCCTCTATTCTCAGGAAATCCTAGAGACTATTGAAGGGCTCTACAATGAACTTGGTTTTCAAGGGCAGTCCTTCCTGGAATTCTTCTGGATGATGAGGACTCTTTTCCTGGGATACCTGAATGTTCTCCTTTCAAGAGTTCCCAAATGCGGCCTTTATCACACCGTATCCACCGGCTACGCCGGACTCCTTGGATCCATCATTAAGAGGCGTTATGCATCGTCACCCCTCGTCTTGACTGAGCACGGGATTTACACACGGGAAAGAAAGATGGAAATTGCCCTGCGCGAATGGCCAGACGCAAATCCAGACGATCCCGATCCCCTACATGCCACAGGTCGATACCGTGAAATCTGGTCGAAGTCATTCTCTTTCATGTCAGAAATGTGCTACAAGTCCTGTGATTCCATCATCTCCCTGTCTGAATCCAATAATTACGTACAGTTTCTGGAAGGAGCCGATCCTTCTAAAATCCAGACAATTCGAAATGGCATTGAACTGCATAAATTCTCCTTCAGGCATCGTAAGAAACCCTCCGAGAAACCCAGGATTGGCTTTCTTGGAAGGATCGTCAGAATTAAAGATGTAAAGACCTTGTTGAGGTCCGCTGCTGTGGTAGTCAAAAAGATTCCCGGCTGTCACTTTGATTTTGGCGGAGGTACGGAGGAAGATCCAGAATATTTTGAGGAGTGTGAAGAGCTTAACTACTTCCTTGGCCTCAGACCCTCAGTGACCTTCTGGGGAAAGGTGAATCCTAAATCCTTTCTTGAAAAAATCGACCTGATGGTACTGACATCGCTATCGGAGGGCCAGCCCCTGGTAATGCTGGAAGCTATGGCCAGGGGAATCCCAATCGTCTGTACCAACGTGGGAGGTTGCAAGGAAATAATCCAGGGACACCGCGATGACCCCCTGGGTGTTTGCGGTATTGTTACCCGTCAGGTCAATCCACAAGAAACTGCTGACGCTATTGTGAAGCTCTTGGGAAGCCCAGCCTTCTATTCCTCCTGTTCTCTCACCGGTAGAAAAAGAGTGGAACGTTATTACAATCAGGACGCTGTAATCACCAACTACCGGGATCTCTACCGGGAATTTCTCAAGCGCGGCATGGAACCCTCCCAGAATTCGCCGCAAGAGCGGAAGAGCGCCTGATGGCCGGTATTGGATTTGAACTCAAAAGACTCTTCGAAGTAGACCAGAACTTCCCGCCAATACTAACCGCCGTGAAGAGCATGGTGATCAGTTCGGGACCATGGATCCTTGCGGTGGTAACCGTGTTGTGCATTCAGATCATGGTCCGTCCGGTACTTGATGAGCGGGAGTACCAATCCCTTTTATGTATCATTGTCTATAGTTTTGTCTTCAGCATGATCCTTACTTCACCGCTGATCCAGATGGCAATCCGTTATACCTCAGATATCATCTATTCACGCCAGGAGGAAGATATCCTGGCTGTGTTTTTAGGTGCCGCGCTGGTCATCGGAGCCCCTTCACTGGCACTGAGCTATTGGTACGTCTCAACCTACACCGAGATCCCTGAAATGGCCTATTCGGCCTCTATTTTCTACGCCTCTCTCTCGCTGATGTGGCTGGCAATGGTCTTCGTTGGCGCAATGCGCTCCTACAATGTGGTTACATTTTCTTTTCTTGCCGGGATGATCATTGCCGTGACAGGAACCTACTTTTGGGGTAGAACCAGTGCTGAGGCCAGTATCCAGTCCTTCGCCTTAGGAATCCAGGTAACTCTTTTTTCCCTGGTCGCTATTCTCCTACGCGAAAAGCGCCCTCGGAAATTACTTGATTTCAACTGGTTGGGACGGCTTCAACTCGTGCCTTTGGCTGTTAGCGGGCTACTCTTCCAGCTCATGATCTGGTCAGATAAGATGATCTTTTGGTTTTTCTCCACCCACTCAACAGAGGTTCTCAAAGGATTCTTCTTCTTTCCCGAATATGATTACGCGGTATTTCTGGCAAGTCTTACCATCATTCCCACGACAGCCTACTTTTCCGTCTTTGTGGAAACTGAATTCGCCGTTGCGCAGAGAAAATTCCTGGATGCGGCTTCGTACGGCGAATCTCTTCAAAGTGTACAGGAGCATTCGGTACAAACATATAATGTATTTATGAAGGGTATCTTCCGGCTCTTCGTTTTCCAGTGCATGATTATGCTGGGGTTTCTGGTCATCTGCCCCTATCTCATTGAAAACCTGGGGGAAGGCTTAATCATCCTACCCATTCTTAAAATCACCACGCTAAACGTATGTATACAAACCCTCATCCAGGCAGGAACTGTTTTCTTATACTATTTCGACTTTCAGAAAGAAGTGATCTTGGTTACGCTTCTTGGCTTCACTCTCAATTGTATCTTTAGCTTTTGGATGTTGAATTCACCCTACGAAGCCACGGGTTATTCCTACTTCCTTACCCTGATAATTACGCTCAATGTAACCATCATCACAGCGGTCTATAAGATTTCAAGGATGCGCTTTTATACCTTTATGCAGGCTGAACTTACCTGATTCTCTAGTTTGAATGCAGGAACCTCGCTACCCAACGTACTCCTGCTGCCGCAAGCGCCTTGAACTTCATTCATCTACTCCTGGAAATTGATCTCTGGTCTTTTAGGCGGATCAATCAGCTTTATTGGCCCTGTCCGGTTTGTAAAGAATCTGGCGCCGTTGTACAATTAAGAGTGGAAGTGGGTAAAACCACATGGGTACATCTCTTCGAATCCTTCACCTGGAAGACGATCCTGTCTATGCGGATCTTGTAGCCCAACGGCTATCACATGAAGGCCTTCATGCGCACTTCATTCGAGTAGATTCACAGTCAGATTTTCAAGATGCCATCCAAGAATCGGTTCCTGACTTGATTCTGGCAGATTATGATTTGCCTGATTTCGATGGATTCGACGCACTGAGACACGCTATGCAGAGCTGTCCGAGCATTCCCTTCATTTTTCTTTCAGGTGTACTCGGGGAAGAAAGAGCTGTAGACGGAATGAAAATGGGAGCCAGGGACTATATCCCCAAATCAGGTATGGGCCGCCTTATTCCATCAATCAAGCAGGCCCTGAGGGAATCCAGGGAGCATAACAGACTCAAAAAGGTGGAAGAGGAAAGAGAAAGGTTGTATTTACAGACGAAACTGGATCGAAATCTTCTAAATTCAGTCTTAGAACAGACCCCCTCTGGTGTTCTTGTACTCGATAAAGATGGTAAGGATATCATTTTGAGTAACCGTGAATTCACCGAGCTTTTTGAATTTTTTCAACTTGGAGGATTGGAAAATCAAGTGGAGGGAGAGCTAGGCTTTAGAGAGGATGGGAAGGCTTATCATTGGACAGAGTGGCCCATTTTCAGATCGCTTGGCGATGGGGAGATCATTCGCAATGAAAGAGTTTCAGTTCAACTGCGTGAAGGAGCCCGTAGAAGCCTCAGTGTGAGCTCTTCTCCGATTCATTCCGAAGATGATTCCATTCAAGCGGCGGTTGCCATCTTCACCGATGTTACCGAGTTTGAGAGAACTCAAGATCAGCTTATCTCACTCAACGAGGGCTTGGAAGCACGAGTAAGGCAGAGAACCGCTGAACTTGAAACCGCTTATCAAGACATGGAATCCTTTAGTTTTTCAGTATCCCATGATCTCAGAGCACCCCTTCGCCATATTCAAAGCTTTCTTCAGCTTCTGCAAAAACGAATGGGTACGGGTCTCGACGACACTTCGCGGGAATATATTGATATCGTAGAGGATTCAGCTAAAAAGATGTCCAATCTCATCAATGATCTATTGCTCTTCAGTAAATTGGATCAGCGAAATGTTTCAAAGAAGTTCGTAGATACAAAAGAGCTTGTAAATGAAACAATTGAGGATCTGGACCAGGACTATCAAAAGATACAGTGGACCATAGGCAAACTTCCCAAGATCTTCGGTGACCCAAGTCTCCTCAAACTAGTATTCTCCAATCTCATGGACAATGCCGCCAAGTTTAGTTCAGGAAGGGCGGAACCAAAAATTGAAATTCAAGGCAGCGTTTCTGAGGGGAATGTAGTGATCATGACCATCAAGGATAATGGAGTTGGTTTTGATATGCAGCACTCTACTGGGTTGTTTCAGGTGTTCAAGAGACTCCATGCTGAATCGGAATTTGAAGGGACAGGAATTGGTCTGGCAACCGTACAGCGGATTCTAGAAAAACATGGTGGAAAGATCTGGACTAAAGCGATTCTTGGTGAGGGGGCTGAATTTTTCTTTTCCATTCCCACCAAAGAAGATTAAATCATGAATTTAGTACAGTTTATTTTGACTACCTGGCCGATAAGGAAGGCGAGTAGAAACTAACTTGGAGAAATCTATATGCCAGGGAATACACCCGATCTACCGGCAGAACTCACGGCCATGCGTACGGCAAAAGATGCGCAAAAAAAGGCCGCCTTTCTCCAAGCCTATACTCGCTCTCCACAGATCGATCATGATCTTCTGGTTAAAGCTCTTCGAATCGAAACTGCCGAAACTGATTCGGCCCAATGGAAAGAGTACTGCAATAAATTCATCCAATGGGCAGGCTATCAGAAGATGGTCAAAAATTTTTCCTTCAATCCCAAGGAAATTCTTGGCTTTCTATCAGAAAATCGTCCCCTCGATCAGAAATTTGGGATCATTCAACTTGCCCTGCCTCATCTCACCCAGGACCACCAGAAAATCATAGTCTGGTTTGAAAAAAATCTGCATAGCGAAGACCCTAATATCCGCAATTCTTGTAAGCGCGTACTTGAATATCTCACGAAAAAGGGTGTTTGGAAGCAAAAACAGGGTCTTACTCCTGAGGATTCCAACCGATTGAGTTTTCAACAGTTCATGGCCCTTGGGAGGGAAGAAGCGCTCATTTGGCTACAGGAAACAGAAGAAAATCCCCAGGGTAGACCCACATTTTTGGAATGGGGTCCCTCCGCGCTCCTTCTGAGTACCAATGTTTTTATTGTCTCCAAATTGTTAAAGGTAACTTCAACCTATTTTCTTCAATACCAGATGGACCCAGCCCGCATTCTGGGTCTAATCAGTGGATATCTTCGACATGAAGATGACCGTGTAAGGGCAAATTCCATCGAGGCAATTGCGGGCCTGAGCAAGTACAAGCTCCTTATGATTTCCATCATGAAGACCCTCCAGGAAGGACTCGAGGATACCAGCCCAAGGGTTAAGGCCATGTCTGCTATCCTTCTTCATCCCATGGAGCCAGATGAGACATCCAGACGGGTGGGACTTGTTATCGCGGATGTTAAAGACGAGGATGAACTCGAAGGGGTTGAATGGGCTCTGTCTGGAAGTAACTTTCTTGAGCTGCACTCAGACCAGATTAAGAGGGTTAAAATCCGCCTTGAGAAAATGAAGGAAAAGGACTGGGTTGCTGGAGGGTGGCAGGGGTAATGCGAGGTAATGCGAGGGGCCGAATTGGGGGATTCTCGCTACTCACAGGTTCCCATAATCAGCATCTAGCTCCCGATGCTTCGTCTAAGGTAGAGTGACTACCTTCTCCTCTCCATCAGAACCTATATCCCGATTCTGAAAACCTGCTCCTGACGCGATAATCCCCCAATTCGACCCCCCGCATTACTACTAGATTTGATTTTTGTAGTCTTTGGCGGAGGAATTCTAAGCTTTTGGCTTTGATTGATTTTAGGTAGATTCTTGCTGAATAGTGGCCGGTTGGGATTATGTAGGCTTCTGGGTTTGATAGTTCTTTTCTTAGTGCTCGCTGTGATGAAAACGGGATGTAGCGGTCAAAGATTGTCATGAACATCAGTACTTTTTTTGGATCTACGTAGGCAGAAAATTCAGTTGGGTTCAAACGCAGGTTTTCTCTCAGGTTTGTTAGTAGCTCCTCTGGTGAGAAAGAGTGATTTTTCATCAAACGATCCCTCATTTTTGCTATGCTCCTACCTTTTGTACTCATCAGTACTTCGGGTAGGTTTGAGCCTGCCATAATCATCACCGAAGCCTTCAGGCGCTTGTCCACAGCCGTCACAAGACTTGAAATTACTCCTCCCATGCTTATACCCAGGATACCCAGGGAGAGGCTCTCTGCCCTGATTTCGCCTTGCAGCCAGTCCAGGCCCAGTCGCTGATCGATCACCAACTGCCTCATCGTGGAATTGAGTTCTTTCACACTGTTAGCCTTTCCAAGTTCTTTGCTGCGCCTCAGGAATAAACTTGGTATGCCATTTTCCGCCAGGTAGCGGCAGAAAATACTGGCAATCCCGTAATTCCCGCCCAGGATAGGCACCACGAGAACCGCTGCCCCTGGAAGTGATTTCTCAGGAGAGTAAAAGACTGCGCTTAATTTACGACCTGTTGAGTTTGAACCGGGGGCGACTATCCAGGCTAACTCTTTTCGTAGATAAGATCCTTTATCTTCATTTTCTATCTCGACAGCCCTCAGTGTTCCCCGTTCATAGGAAAGAAGGTTCGCAAGCTCATTGGGTACAACAGTCACGGGAGTAAAATTCTCGGGGTCTGGCGTCAGATGCCAGGGAAAGGCCAGCCAGAAGAGAAAGACAAAGCCCAGAAGCAGCCCCAATACAGCACGAACCATAACTAATGTCCTTACAGACTAATTAGACTCACTATTACAGTCTGAATGGATAGGGCATGAGTTGCAACCACTCGACAGGCTCTTAGCTTGATTCCTCCAGTGAAATTCTCTTTCGCTTCAAGTCCACTTCAGTGACAGTCACCATCACCTGCTGACCAACACTGAACTGCTCTTCAATGGCCCGCTGAGAGTTCTTCACCCTGCTCTTGTGTAGGAGTCCGTCCACATTTACTCCTATGTCTACAAAGAGACCAAATTCCACGATATTTCTTACCACGCCGGGCAACTCATGGCCTGGCTTCAAGGCATCAAATTTCAAGATTTCCTCACGCAATACAGGCAGCGGCAGATCTTCACGGGGATCATTTGTGCTGGCACAAAGGCAGTGAATGACTTGTCGTACAAGCTCTTCTGGTTCCCCCAGACTCTCTGCCACTGAACTGAACTCAAGACCTTTGATCGCATCACGAACTGCGACAACCTGGGTCCCGTAATCGTCTAAACTAAGATTTGCTATTTTTAGAATGCGGGAGGCCAAACCATAGGATTCCGGGTGAACTATGGTGTTATCAAAAACATTCTTACTTTCAGGCACTCTGCAAAATCCGGCCGCCTGGGTAAAAGCCGATTCTCCTACCCCTTCAGCCTTAAGTAGATCCCTTCTTGATTGAAATCCTGCCCTCAAAGTCTGGCGCTGTTTGACCACATTAGCCGCCAACCTCGGACTAAGCCCGGGTAGCAGAGACAGCAGCTCAACGGAAGCGGTATTCAAATCCAGTCCTACCTGGCTCACAGCAGATTGGACAACTCTTTGAAGGGTATCAACCAGGCGTGTCCTGGGTAGGTCATGCTGGTAAAGCCCCACACCAAGAGACTCAATGGGAACCTTAACATATTCAGCCAGGGGATCTTGGACCCTTCGAGCGATGGATATGGCTCCCCTGATTTGTACTGGGACGGACCCAAATTCCTCAATAGCCTGCTTAGAGGCAGAGTAAACCGATGCGCCAGCTTCGGATACCTGCATAAATTTAGGCTTGAAACCTGAGAGACCGCTGATACAGTCACTAACGAACTGGGTAGTTTCCTGACAGGCCGTGCCGTTTCCGATAGCGATCAGATCTGGGTGAAATCTATCTATCTTACCGATCAGGATGTGTCTGGCATCCTCCCGTCGTTTCTGATCCAGCGTAGGATAGAAGGTAAAGGTGTCTTTCATCGCACCAAACTCATCTATAACGGCGCATTTAGAGCCGTTTTTGAAACCCGGATCCATTCCCAGGATCACCTTCCCCTTGATGGGACGAGTCAGAAGCAGATCCTTCAGATTGGAGGCAAAGGTAGTGAGCGAAGACTCCACAGCGGTCTCAAAGAGCTGTGATCGAATTTCTCTTTCCAGTGAAGGTAGAAGTTTCTTCTTGAACCCCTTCCAGGCAGAGTCTTTGAGTATAGAGAAATACTGCAAACCAGCAAATATTTTGTAGATCTCCAGACAACGCTCAAAACATCTCTCTTCCTGCTGGAGTGTGAACTTGAGACTGAGGATTTCCTCACGAGCACCGCGCAGCAGAGCCATCACCTGGTAGGCTTTCAAGAAGCGAATCGGTTTCTTAAAATCGTAGTAATTTCGGTACGTATCCGCATCACCAGGATCAACTCCTTTCTTAAGTGAGGCCGAAACCTGACCAAAACGCTGCAACTGCCGTCGAACTTCCTTGCGCACAGACTTGCTTTGACTGAACTCTTCCGCCAGAATTTCACCAATCCCATTCCAAACTTCCTCCTGTGGAATTTGGGATCGCCGCATAAACTGCTCTACCTGGTTAGACTGACCGCGCCTGGCTTTCAACGCCATCTGGAAGATCGGCCCCAATCCTTTATCGCGAGCATCCTGTGCCTTTGTTTTTCGCTTCTGCCTGAAGGGAAGACAGATCTCATCTAATTCACTGTCACTAAGGGATTCTTCAATTCCTTTTCTTAAACCGGGAGTGAGAATTTCGCGCTGCTCAAATGACTCCAGGGTAGTGCATTTCTTTTTATGGAGCTTCTGAAACTGCTTTACGCGATCGGCGACAAGCCCGAGACTGATCTCGTCAATATCCCCGATGAGGTGACTGCGATATCGGGCAATAAATGGAATCGTCGCTCCCTCCATAAGAAGGCGAACGGCCGCTTCCACATTCTGAACACTGCGAGAACACTGACGGGCGGTCTCATTGAGATAGAGTTGCTCCAACATATCAGTAGCGATTGAAGATTCCGTTTAGAGGTAAATTTCCCCTGTTGAAAAAAGAACCGCGTTTCCCCTCAAGATTACTCTATCACCCTTAACTTCACAGAGAAGATCCCCACCTCGCTTGGATATTTGCTTGGCTCGAAAAGACAGCTTTCCCATTTTTGTGGCCCATAGGGGCGCAAGCATACAGTGAGCTGATCCGGTTACCGGGTCTTCTGGGATACCAAATTTCGGAGCAAAGAATCTGCTGACAAAATCCACCTTATTTCCGGGAGCTGTAACGATTACATTGCTTAAGTTCAATCCCGCCAGAATATCAAAATTGGGGGTTAGGGTCTGTATTTCCTCTTCGGTTTCATAAACAGCCAGATAAGTATCTGTACAATAGACCTCTAAGGGCCGTCGACCCAATCCCTCCAAAAGCTCATGCTCGGGATTACATGGCTCTGGAAGGGTGGCGGGAAAATCCATAACCAGAAATCCGTCTTCACGGGACACAAATAAATCACCGCTTCGAGTTTCAAAACAAATCGTTTCTTGTGGAAATTCAAGAATCTCAAAAAACACAAAGGCAGCGGCAAGTGTTCCATGACCACAAAGATCCACCTCGTGAACAGGAGTGAACCAGCGAAGTTCATAACCCCTTTTAGAGGGAACTGTGAATGCCGTCTCTGAAAGGTTGTTTTCCTGTGCAATTGACTGCAACACAGCATCAGAAAGCCAGGAATCAAGCGGACAAACCGCCGCTGGATTTCCTTCAAAAACGCGGGATGCAAATGCATCAACCTGGTATTGCCGTAATTTCATCTCAAACAACCTCCAATCCCTTCCAGTTTTCTGGGCTAGACTCGTTAAATCATCCAGCACCAAACGAGAATCAGTTTCCCCTACTGGGGTCTTAGTGAGCGGACGAATAGACCCAATCCTCCAATGAGAAGGACCAGGGTGATTCCCAACTGGTATAGATTGGTTCGGTACATATGGATCTCCAAACTGCTGAGAATCCCCACAAAAATGGCCACCATACTTCCCAGGGTTAGAATCCAGCCAAGTTTGGACTTTCCATCAAAAAAGAGCCAGAAAATTCCCAGACAGAAAGGAATCAGGGTGACACCAAAGGGTGTGATTTTTACACCGGTTCCATAAAATGAGTAGGCATGAAAAAACCTTGTGGACACCTGGACCATATTCGTGAACAGGTAACCACCAGCAATCATCATGACAATTCCCATGAAAAACTGCCCCACCCCTCCTGAAGTTCCGCCGGGTCCAGCCAGTCGTCTTGGCTGTGAATCATAATCCATCACGGCTCCTTTTTTAAAAGATTCCATCTGCCTCTGAACTCGATCAATGGGTATTTCAAGCTCAAGAGCTGTTCGCAGAATATCAGTCTCAGAAATTTCACTAGATTCTTCTTCCAGGGATCCCTCAAAGATTTCCTCGACTTCCTTTGAATCGAAAGTCCATTCCCCATTTATCTTTCTAGCCATAAATCCCTCCCAGCCCAAATCTTAGCATATCCCCTAACCAGGAGAAACTTGGATCCGCTCATGGACTAGCTCCGTGCAAAAGATCTAACATTTTATTGCCAAAAATAGACTGTTTTGTATAGATAATCGACGTAAACATGACAAAATCGGCTATTATTACCATGAAATTCGCCTCTAAACCGACGAGAATGTCAAAAAATAAATAATTTTGCTGTTTTTTGAACAAAAATGTTGACCAAAGTACAAAATCACGCTATTATTACATTGCTTTCGCATTAGATCTGAAGCGGAAGGCGGCTAAACCGGTGTTCGCACCGGAATGCCAAAAAGGTTAAAATGGTCTGGTAATTGCATCTGCAACTACCGGCTAAGTACCAGGAGTAAAACCCTGAAGTCCCAGGGACACAAAGGTTCGCCTTTGTATCTCAAAGGACATGAGGGTACACGCAGGAAGCTGTCGTAAGATTGGTACCGTGCTTAAAACCATAAAAACCCACAACAGCTGTAGGAGTATCTGGCCTATGCAGTGGTTCTGCCATCTGTATGCAAAGGACTCTTGAAAACGGAAACCGTCGAAGTTGTGAGAAACAACATGGATGGCACGCCCGGTCGAAAGACTTGGTCACAGTTTCAAGAGGGGAAAACTCCAGGAGCGAAGGTTGAAGACGGAACTGGACTTAAAGAGTTTTGGAGACAAGACTCCGTATGTCAAAGGACTGTGGCAAGAAAAGCCTCATGCCTGTAAAAACAGGAGAGAGGTCTCGAAAGCGGATGCTGAAAGCCATCTGCCTGAAACGCTTGCTGTAGGGGAAACCGTCAAGAACCCGGAAAAAGGGTCAGCGTAGCTGGTAAGACCTTCTCTTCCCCCTCAAAGGGGAAGCTTTTAAGGAAGGGTTTTCATGACTTCGGTCTTGAGGATCAGAAGATTCAAACCAGAAACAGTTTGAGGTAGTAAACCTCTGGAGTGACACATAAGGTCATAAGAGAATTGCCTGGTTTACCAGGCAATATGATAAGACACTAAGTCTGCGAAGGTGTTCAAACACCACGGCAGGTGCTGAGCAATCAGCTAAAGTCTTATCAAAAAACTCTAAAGATCGTGGAAATCACATGAGAGGATGAACCGGGCAACCGGGGAAGCCAAAAAACTGGGAAAACGCTCGGGCTCCGGTCTTAATGCTTCAGATCTTCTATTTTTTTTAAGAGCGCTGACAGCTCAAAAAAATTATCAGGCCCCTTACGGGGCTTTTTTATTTTTATGCCCAAAAGTAGTTGGTTTGTGCGCATTACCGGCCAAACCGGGAATCGGTCGGTTCCTTTGGACATCCGTGATGAGCTCATATTGGTCATGAGTCTGCAAACGAGTATAGATTTGCTTTTGCGATAAGAATAGACATTAAGAGGTGGTTTGGGTCGCCATGAATAGACTTGTATGAAGGAGACCGCCAACATCACTCGGGCCTATACCTATGCGCTTGCGGCTGTCTTTGGCTGGTCAACCGTAGCAACAGCCTTCAAAATCACGCTGGGATTCCTGTCTGTTTCAGAGCTTTTGTTTTACTCTGCTCTTACTTCCATTGCAGTTCTCTATCCTCTTCACTTGAAAAATGGATCGAATCTATCCCTTCCTCCCTGGCGAAACTGTCTACAAATTGGCCTCCTGGTACCTTCAACCTATTACCTGGTACTTTTTCAGGCCTATTCTATCCTTCCAGCCCAACATGCCCAGGCATTGAATTACTCCTGGCCTTTGGCTATGAGTATTTTGGCTATCTTTCTCCTCGACCAAAAAATCAGTGTCCGTAAACTAAGCGGTTTATTGGTCGGGTTTTCGGGTCTGGTACTCATTTGCCTCTCGCGCGGTTCACTCGCGTCCCTTAGCCATTCCGATGGACTCGGTATGATTCTGGCCATAGGAAGTGCTCTTTTTTGGGGTACCTATTGGATTCTAATGCTGCGGAGTCCTTATTCTCCACCATCTTTTCTACTAGGTGGTTTTCTCGGATCGCTCCCCTTTTTAAGCATAGCCCTGATCGCTTCTGGTCCCGTCCGGATTCCTCCTTTAGAAGGACTCTTAGGTGCTGCGTACATCGGTGTTTTTGAAATGGGCTTGACCTTCTTTCTCTGGTCTAAGGCTCTTCAAATGGCGGGACGGGTGGCTTCCATAGCAAACCTCGCCTATTTCTCTCCTTTTCTATCCCTGGTATGGATCTATCTCTTCCTGGGAGAGAAACTTGAAATACTGGCGATTATCGGATTGATTGTGCTGGTTTCTGCAGTCTTGATTTCAAGAGAGCCTGGCGGCTTAGTTACGGAAAACTAAAAACTAGCTTACAAGTTGTCTGGTCGATGTCTTCCACCTTCCGGAATCCGTGTTTTTCAAAGAGACTACTCGAAAGAGTACTCATACAACGTTCCTCTTTGACATCTTCGGGAACAGTAAAAGTCTCAACTTTTCTTACCCCCAGGGACTTGAGCTGAAATAATGCGCCGTGAATCAGAAGCTTGGGAATACCCTTACCCCTTGCTTCTGGATCTACATAGATGCAATGGATGATCCAGGATCTTTGTTCCCCTACAACCTGCTTATCTTCGGAACCAAAACCAGGGAGAGAACCACTGGGCTCAAAGCCCATCCACCCTACAGGTCTATGGTATAAGTAGGCAAGAACACCATGGACTTCTCCCTTACGGATTCGCTCACGCATTGAAGTCCTGGCTTCATCTGAAGACAAACTTGAAAACTCAGAACCGATTCGATTTCGCAGACACCAACAACCATCGCACCCGGAGGTTGATTCGAAAACCTTCTGAAAATCGCTCCAGCTATCTGCTGCCAGGAATCGTGTTTCTTTCATCAGCCTAGTGTACTAAATGAGACACTAAAGAAAAAGGGCCTGATACTACTAAGTACCAGGCTCCTTGAAAATGAGTTTTCCTAGTGAATCCTGATGGGAATTTCACGCCTTTCCGGTTCCACCAGGGGAAGTGTAACCTTTAAAATTCCCTTTTCGTAGGAGACATCAATTCTCTCCTGGTCTACCGTTCTGGGGACCTGTATGGTCTCCTCAAATCGGCAGGATTCAAATTCCCCATAGACCATTTCCCAGCCCTCCTGCGGAGTATTCAGCCGTGAAGCGTGGATCTTGAGGACCTGTTCATCTAATTCTACGCTTGTTTGCTCAACATCAACCCCCGGCAGGCTAACGAGGACCTCGAATTCCTGCTCTCGCTGCAGTACCTCAATGGCAGGCGAAAGGCTTCGCAATACCCGAGTTTCTTCCTGAGTTGATGGTTCGGTCTCTATAAGTTCTTTCTCATTCTTCATGGCAATCTCCTCTCAATTGCTTACTTAACCTTGATCTCGATTCGCCTGGGTTTATCCTCCTGTGCCTGAACAAGACGAATGCTTAACACACCGTCTTTAAGGTCCGCGTCCAGGCTGGATTCATCCACACGAAAGGGTAATCTCAACGCCCGTCTAAAGCGCCCGGTGCCAATACCATTTACCAGGGTTTCAACTCCCTCTTCGCGCTTTCTCTCACCGGAAATCACGAGGACTCCATCTTTGAGATGGATTTCAAGGTCTTCCTGATTCAGTCCGGGGACAGCTGCCTCTACCAGGATCTGATCATCCTTGCGCTGTACATTGACAACAGGGTTAAAAACTTTGCTTCTTAAAGCGCCTGGTTGGAAGATGTCCTCCATCCAGCGATTCATGTGATCTAACTCCTTAAACAAATGATTATCTATTAGGCTATAAAACATGGTCGTCTCCTTTTGTTTAGTTCCCAATTCCAGGGTTCAACCTCTTTATCTCAAGAACTATACCCGCATGAAAAGCCCATAAATAAAGGCTTTTAGGAAAAGTGTCCGTTTCAAGGTGAAAAGAAGTTTCGAATTGAAAAGCCAAAATGAAACGATTGTTCTAAGAAATTAGAGGAAGCTAGGGAACCGATAGAACCAGGGGAATCAGTTATGCTCCTGCCATGAATGGCGGGTTTCTAAAATAGAAGGAAAGTCTGCATTGGGAAGAAGTTCCCATTTCCTTGCTTCCATTGATTCCTTTATCCCATCCCAGGAAACTTTTCATCGTCTACTTCGTAAATTCTCAATAAGGAGGCTATTATGCTCTCGGTTTTCTGTAACCCATTCCGTGCTGGGATTCTATTTCTTCTGACCCTTTCTTTGGGATACTCCTCTGAAATTCCTTTTGGGCACCCTGGAGGACCTGCAATTCAAGGCGTCGACAAGGTCATCTCCATGCTGCGAGAAGACCCTTACCAACTAGAAATTTTAATGAGTTTCGGAACTTCCACCGGGGGAGCAGCCGGACATTTGGCACTAAGCATTCGTGATCCTCAAACCAATGAGGAAACAGTCCACTCCGCTAATTTTTACGCTGATCGAACTGAAGAGCACTCTGGCGGACATTATGTGGATGATGTAGTCATGGCAATACCCAAGAAAGAATATATTTTTGGTGTCAAATCAAGCATCTCCAAGGATGCAAGCTTCGGACTCGATTACGGAGAAATCTTCAAAAGATCCCTCGTAGGTGTTCGCCTCAATGGACTCACTATCGAGGAGGTTCGCTCGATTCAAGCCTTTTATCAGCAAGTGAATCAGGACTATAGAGAACGTAGAGATGACACAGACTATTTCAGAGGTGAAGTTGTCTATGACTACATGAATTTCAATTGCGCCAAAAGTGTTGCCCTGGCCCTCAAGCATGGGGGAGGGATTTCTGAGGTCAAGGTTAAGGGAAATCACATTCTGGGAAATACTCCCTACCTGAAGATGATTTTTGCTCACACTCCTACCTCAACAACCATGAATATTCTCAAGGTCGCGCAGGAAAGAAACTGGGATGTGAGTGCGGTACTTTATAAACGCTTTGAGGGATCGACATATCTCGATCATGAATCCGAGACAGAATTCAAAGATCTCCCCAATCGATTTCCCTCCTTTAAATCCCTCGACTACTTCCAGGGTTCAAAAAATTTCGAAGACTGGGATAACCTCTACGCCATGAATCTGCTCTATGAACTGGGTAAATTTAGTTTTGTAATTTCGGCAGCGCAGCAGAGAGTCCTTTTAGAAAAACAGAAAAATCCTACAAGTCTGTCTGAGGCTGTTGAAATCGCCCGCCAGGCCGCTTCGAAAAAATCCAAGAATGTTCTGAGAAGATTGGTAAGAGGCTTTGGTATTCGATTCACACCCACTAACGATAACTCGGATTTGTATACCCATAGTTCCTTCATTGCAGAGGATGATCAGGAGCAGGATTTAGAAACTCTATCCAACGAAGAAATACTCCTGAGAATCCCAAAAGTCGCACCTTAGGTTTAGGTGATCCGAGGACCGGTGCTTGTGGTGTTCTAGAGTACCCATGGACTTCGCCTGCTAGCGGTTCCTTCGTCGAAGGTGACTATGCCACCTTCTCCTCACGAACCACTACCATGCTCGTCCCTGGGCACTCTAGAACACCAACGCACCGGCCCTCGAATCACTTTCCTCTCTTTCTTTCTTACATTAGACACAGATCCCGCGGTTGTACCTTCTCTCTTCCCTCTTCTCTCTCCTCTCTCCCCTCCCTTAGAAGATTAAGACTTGACAAAAATCGCATTGAGAGATCAGTTTTGGTATAATAAACGAGTACATACCCTGGATTTAGCTATGTTTGAAAAGTATCTCGATATCCATCCTGAAGTTCAGGACGCCTTAGATTCCGGTAAGGCAGTGGTTGCCCTGGAGTCCACCATTATTTCTCACGGAATGCCCTTTCCTCAGAATCGTGACACCGCCGTGCGCTGTCAGGAAATCATTCGGGAAAAAGGCGCGGTCCCCGCTACCATTGGAATTCTTAAAGGTAGGCCTACCATTGGGCTGGACAGGGCCCAGATTGAAGTCATGGCAACGGATGACTCCGTGATCAAAGTATCTCGAAGAGATCTGCCCTTTGTGGTCTCCCAGGAGCGCAATGGTGCCACCACAGTAGCGTCCAGCATGATTTTGGCACATATGGCGGGTATTCAGATTTTTGTAACTGGAGGTATTGGCGGCGCTCATCGTGGGGCTCATAAGACTTTCGATGTATCCGCCGATCTCATGGAATTAGCACAGACCGATGTGGCAGTGGTCTGCAGCGGTTGTAAATCTATCATTGATATTGGCCTCACGCTGGAATACTTGGAAACCCATGGGGTTCCAATTGTGGGATACATGACAGATGAATTTCCTGCATTCTATACCCGCAAGAGCGGTTTTAAAGTGGATTTTCGAGTAGAAACCCCCGAAGAACTCGCACGGGCAATTCAAGCTAAATGGGATTTAAAACTCCAGGGAGGTCTGGTGATCTCCAACCCCATTCCTGAAGAATTCGCCATGTCCCAGGACCTGATTAATGAATCCATCGATGAGGCCGTGGAAAAAGCTGACCAGCTAGATATCCGCGGAAAGGAACTAACTCCCTTTCTACTCAGTGAGATTGAAAGTTATACCAGGGGTGAAAGCCTCAAGAGCAATCAGGAACTGGTCTACTCCAATACATATCTAGCAGCGGAGCTAGCGGTATCTTTGGCTAAAATCCGCGCCTAAGGCTCGATAAAGCCTCACTTTTTTATCGTCTTCCGCTCAAAACATCTATGAGTCCAAATGGAAATCGGCTTTGGTTTCAGGATTTTCTTTTCCCTGGTATCTTCGCGCATATAGTAAATGCGAAAGGTCTCTAACGGTGCTAGTTCTGGATGTTCACGTTTAAAATTACGACATAAATATTTTCCATAATAGAGGCGATGACCCTTATTTTTCTTCTGCCAGATATTCATCATGTACTTTCTCCATCTCTGGGTAGGGTACATGGCGGACACAAGATCAGGTTTTTCCCAGCTTACTTTTTCCTCATCCGTCCAAATACTGTATTCCTTTCCATTGGCAAGGCGTCCTGAAATGACATACCAGCCATCGTCTCGCAAGGGGTAAGGAGAGAACATATTCCAATACTGATCCACGCGGAACAATCTGCCAAAACCATTCCAGCTTGAGGGCATATGCTTTGACCAGTGCCTGAAATCCGTAGATCTCAGATTCCACCCAAGTACGTAGATCAAGAATACCGCAGCAACCACGTGCTCTAGAATTCTCGGCTTCAAACGAATACTTTCAAATCGTATAAAACCAGTAAGTGATGAAAATTTACTGCGATGGTTAGCAACCCCTCGATAGAAGAAATTGGTAAGATTCATAAACACCGGAATGGCCAATACATAGCTCAAAGGAAAGAGAATTGGGGAGCAGGAAAGGACTTTTTTAAGTGCACTAGCCTCAAAAAATCTCTGTCCCTTATGATCTACTACCACCCAGCTATTTCTTTCCTCTAAGTCCTTTTGAATGGAATTCTTCTGGGAAGCTGGGTTTACCGGTGTTTCTCTTAGGAGAAAGAGTGAGCGAAGAATGAGACAGGTCTTCAAGCAAAATCCACATTCTCCGTCATAGTATATTTTTAGACCGCATCTCCTGGCGTTGCTAAGTTTAACCTTGGCCCATTCCCAGAAAATCGCTGGTAAAAAGGGTATCCAGCTAACCATGCTTACATATTGAAAGAGGCCGATCTCAAGAGTTCTGCCAAAACCAAAATGCATGGACATCATCAACACAATCACAACGATCCTCACGGGCGCGGTGAAAATGGGAATGAAGACCAGGCAGGGGCCTATCAGCTCCCACCAGTAGGTACCGAGTGTGAGCGGGGTGAGCCACTCGGGCTGAGCCAGAAGCCATTTTCCCAGGGGGGTAACGAAATGATCGATATTGAGTGCGTAAAACGCCGCCCTCCCCTCTCTCCAAATTGCATGATCCTTAAGAATCCAGGTAAACCAATACACGAAGCAGGTTTGAAACAATAGAGCCGCCGACGCCACGGAAAGAATCCGCTGAAAATTTGGATCATGACTGGTGTTTCTAGCCTCATCTACAGAAAAGCGAGCACCGAGCGGTAAAAACATGGACCAGAACAAGAGCATTCGAAAGAGGGTGTCTCCTCCCTGCAGGACCATGGGATTTCTACAGTGTAGAGAGAGCATTAAGAACCAGGATAGAAAGGTAAACAAACGAGTTCGAAAACCTAGGATGAGACAGACAGCACAGAATCCGGCTACCAGGAAAAGACCAAGCTGTACCAGGGCTTCTCCACTCATCATATGTATGGAGACATACCAGGCTTTGACAAACTTTTCGAGATAGGCCGACCTGGGGAGTACTCCAAAATCTGTGTAGTGCGCTCTGAGGTCATGAATTCGGATCAGAAAAAGATCACAGAGAATCAGAATTCCCAGGAAGACTCTGAATAGAGCCAGAGAACGCAGGTCTATGCCAAAAATTCGAGACAGCAGGCCGGGAGATGATTTGCCGCTCGACTCCTGATTAACACCAGGAGAACCAGGTAAGGAGCAAGAACTCATGGATCTATTCTAACCTTAGAGACATTTGGATTGTATGGTTTTGTCTCTTCTAAGCCCTCAATCCCCCTACCAGAGAGACTTTGGGGGATATTTACTCCTGAACGCTAAAAATTTATAGTGAATTGATTAGTAAAAAGGACTAAACATAGGTAACTTAAGCACTAATTTAGATCTATATCCTTTTATTCAGATATAATCTACTCTATTCACCACACATCAGGATTCGATTCGTTTTTTCAAAAGCCGATATTAAATATAGATTCTCGATAGGTTTCCAAGGTTTGAAACTGTGGATCAGTCTAAAACCTGGATCTTCCTTTGAATGGTCTTCAGTTTTTTTAAATTGAAGACCATTTTCCTTTATCCCCATTTTCATCTTTTCAATTCTCGCTTTGCCTCTACTTCAGCATGGTCTGAAGGTGAGATTTGATTTCCTGATATGAGTGACCAATAATGTATAACATGAAACTACTATCTCTATTTTTCATCCTATTTACCGCGGGGCTCTTTGCCGGGGAAGACTCACAAGTTGCACAACAAAGTGAGAGAAAGAAACGTCTGAAATTTTATGGCGACTTATCCAAGAAAGAACTTAAAACCCGCATGAAGTATATTGCGAAATCTCTTGGGGTGAAGTGTAAATTCTGTCATCTCAAGGATAAAAAATTGAGTCTGGGACCAGATATTAAGGCACCCTCTCATCGCAAGGTATTGCGCAGAAAAGAGATTGCTCGAAACATGATTGAAATGGTTGAGACGATCAATTCAAAGTTCTTGAAGTGGGAGCACGGGTCTGGCCGTGAAGCCGATCAGATCGACTGTCATTTCTGTCATCGAGGATCAGCAGATCATCTACTTGAAAAGGTTCCAATCCCAGGTAAGAAGTGACACATCCTCTTTCCCGACTCCTGTGGTGGTATTGGATATTTCTGGTACCAGGCTTGAGTTGGGCAGCCACCACCCACAGTGGTTTTCAGCGCTCCCGTGTCAGTGCTTATGACTTTCATACCTATGCCGCGCCCAGAATCTTTCAGGCGACCCAAGCACCCCAACACTTCTTATCAGGACATTTTGAACTCGACTCACGGTTTCGCGCATCCGGGGACTTTCAAGACCAGGACCTATCCCTGCGGTATCACCTGGAGAAAAAAATCAAATATGACTCAAAGAGAGAGAGAAAACTGCTGGTCTCGGGAAGAATGGATCATGATTTGGATGGCATATCCTCAACCAGTACCTTCCCTTTCCGTGACCTTGGATCTTCAAGTGGACAAAGAAATCAGTTTTATGAATTTTATTTCGAGGGCTCCGATTCTGATAGAAAAAACCTGGAGTGGAAGATTGGCCGCCAATTTCTTTTTGAGCAGGAATTTCTTTGGCTAGATGGATTTTTACTGAGAAGACGAGACCATCCAAAGCTCCTCACAAGCCTTTTTGGAGGAGAGATTGCCAAACCCTGGAGTGCCGCGGCCAGGGAGAGAGATCGACTGATCGGGATCAATAGTAAATGGGATCTGAATTCTCGAACCAGGGTAAATCTACTCTTCCTTCACAATCGTGAAAGAACTCTGATCCAGCATAATTTACCCTCTGTTTTTCGAGAGATTAACTCCACCCAAAATCTTATTAAATCGGGTATACACTGGCAGGCCAGCAAGCGGTGGAAACTGAGAGCCGGAGCAACACAGCGTGATGGATCTCTACGGGACTGGAGAGTCTCAGGACAGTTCCTGGACACACACACTAAACAACGAACGCTGGACTGGGAGTATTCCACACTGGCCAAATCCACGGATCTCTCCTCAAGAAATTTCGAAGCCCTGGGATTCGTCACCGCTGCCCTGCTGCCCTTTGAACAGGTTCGTATTCAAGTTGGCCAATCTCTTGATGAAGGTAATTACACCTTGACTCTCTCATACCTGGATCGCTTCCTAAGAGACAGTACCGCGCAAGGATTATACAATCGAGAATTCAGCCAATCCCATGCTTCCCTGCATGCCTGGAATTGGATTGAGAATGGTTCGGTACTTTTTAGCACCAGCCTTTGGGATTCTATCTCCAACCAATCTCATCATGGTGTCGAAGTCACTTATAAACCTGAGAAAAGGACTGAACTTGGCCTGGGTACCTATTATTCCGTCTACAAAGTGGACTATCTTTTAGGACGGGAGAATCTAGCTTCACGCAACTATTATCTTGAATTGTCGCGGCGGCTTGCAAAGGGCCGGTTTAGAATCAGTTTCGAGAAGGAGTTCGGACTGGAGGACTTTATAACCCTGAGGACCAGATGGACCCGAGAATTCTAATACTCCCTAAACGACTGCTATTCCTGATCCCTGGCCTGCTATGTATTTTTCTTAGCGCTCTTGGCGGGCAGTCAAAGAAGGTAGAGTTTACTCATGAAGTTCATGAGTTTGCGGCTGACTGCATCGATTGCCATGCCGGTATTCTCGAAGGTTCACAAAATAACTCCTTCCCTACTAAACAGGACTGTTTGAATTGTCACTCTGATATGGAAGAAGCGTCCTTTCTTGATGCTTTAAACAAATACCTGAATTCCAGGAAATTCCAAAGCCGTTATACCTCTACCCGAGCGGATATAAATTTCAAGCATCCCGTCCACATGAAAGAAGATTCCGGCCTGGACTGTGAGTCCTGTCACCAGGTCTATCTCGATCAAGAAACGACGCTGAAGAACCCCTCAAAAAGATCTGCTCCGATCACCCGTAGACTTCCCACCACAGCAAATAACCCGCACCCTCTGCATTTCAACCACCGCAACTGCCTGGACTGTCACCAGCGAGGAGTCAAAGCACCCCTGAAATGCATTTCCTGTCACCAGGTTGATCCCTTTAAGAGTCTAAGCTCTCATCGTTTTGGCTGGCTTGAGCGCCATGGTGCGCAACTCAATGAAATGACCCGTGAAGAAACCAGGCTAGAGTGCTTTCTGTGTCATCGAGAGAATGAGTGTATCAACTGTCACAAGGGCGAAAAACCCAAGAGTCATACCGGCAGTTGGAAGCTCCTTGGCCATGCCCTCGCAGTGGATATGGATCGCGCTCAATGCTCGGCCTGCCATACGCCGGACTATTGTGTCTCCTGCCATCTGGAAACACCCCCCCGCTCCCATGGACCGAATTATAAAGAGCAGCACTGTACCCAGTGCCATGGAACTGTGGGAGAAAACCCCGGGTGCATTGCCTGCCATAAGATTGCAATCCATAATGTAGCCCCTCTTTCACACACCAGGGCATTTCGAAATACCAATCACTGTGTCGGCTGCCACCTTCCCCTCTCTCAGAATACGAATCCAGGCTCATCAAGCTGCGTATTTTGCCACCAGCAGGCACCTCATACCACCGCCAATCGAAGACCTCAGGTAATTGATCGCTTTGGACCTGCAAAGTGGTCTCCCCATTTCGCTCCCGATGATACCCAGTGTATAACCTGTCATCTCGACGGCGGAGGAGTAGGTGCCACGCTAATGAAACACCCCAATATTGGCTCCTGTTTCACCTGCCATTTTCTCGAATAACTATGATTGAGCTTCATCCCTGATTCTGCTACACTTCCCCTCTCAAAAAAAACAGGTATTTTCAGGCAGGATTGCAGAGAAATACCTTTGATTTAGTCAGGCAATATCATTCGAATTCTTTGGGAGGAATCATGAACCGATTAAGAGCACTCTTTATACCAATTCTAGCCCTATTCACCATCTTCAGTATCTCATTTGGATCGACGACCTACGCTCCAGCAGACGACGGCCTCTCCTCTGTTCGCCAGCGTCTACAGCAAATTCGAGAGAAGAATCAACCATCCAGAGAGGTTTTGAGAGACATCTACAAAATCCAGTCCTACTGTTCCGGCAACAAACGCCACAACAAGGCAAAGTGCCCTGACTGTATTGCCAAAACCAAGAAAAGTGCCAAAAAATGCGCAGACTGTAGCGCTGGTCAGGCTAAATCCAAGTGTGCCAGCTGTCATAAATATGGGAAGGACAAATGTTCAAAATGCTCCGCCAAGGCAAAGTCTAAGTGTGCCACCTGTAAGAAATACGGGAAGGCCAAATGTTCGAAGTGCTCCGCCAAGGCAAAGTCCAAGTGTAAGAAATATGGGAAGTCAAAGTGTTCGAAGTGCTCCGCCAAAGCTAAGTCCAAGTGTAAGAAATACGGGAAGGCAGAATGTTCCAAATGCTCCGCCAAAGATAAGTCCAAGTGTAAGAAATACGGGAAGTCAGAATGTTCCAAATGCTCCGCCAAAGATAAGTCCAAATGTAAGAAATACGGGAAGTCAGAATGTTCCAAATGCTCCGCCAAAGATAAGTCCAAATGTAAGAAATACGGGAAGACAAAATGTTCCAAATGCTCCGCCAAAGATAAGTCCAAGTGTGCCAGCTCTAAGAAATGCGGGAAGGCAAAACATTCCAAATGCTCCTCCAAAGATAAGTCCAAGTGTGCCAGCTCTAAGAAATGCGGGAAGGCAAAACATTCCAAATGCTCCTCCAAAGATAAGTCCAAGTGTGCCAGCTCTAAGAAATGCGGGAAGGCAAACTGTTCTAAATGCTCTATCAAATCCCACAAAGCACAGGGAAACAAAGCTGGATGTCCAGTTTCTGCCGCAGTTTCAAGCCTCTGCAAAAAATGCCAGTCAAAGGTAGAAAATGCTTCCACTCCGAAAGGTCACTGTCCAATCTGTTCGATGAAGAAGCAGGTGTGTCAAGATTGTCAGGTCACACTCAAAGCGAAGGGTTGTGCGATTTGTAAACACAAGAAGCAAGCCGGCGATCATAAAGTCTACAAGGGACGCTTGAAGACACAATAAACAACTGACAGCCTCCAGGATCCAAGCCCAGGTTAGGCAGGGCGACTGCATCTAAACTGATGTGACTCCAAGTACCTTGAGCAGATAGGATTGATCCCATCCAGCCTTGAGTCTCTTATTCTTCACTCCAACTTTTGCTTCAGAAGGTGGGGGGCAATCCTGATCTCGATCATAAGGTTTAGAGCCCCACGTAAAATTCTGTAGGTACGTCTCGGTCAATCTATGTGCCATGTCTGAGGTGCATCGGATGGTTCCGTTCATGCAAGAGTCTGTGGTGTGCATGGCAGAGAGTGACCAGGTTCTGAAGATCATCGCTTCCTCCTTTTGAATGCTCTAAGACATGATGGAAATCCAGCCAGCGGGTCTGGGTACAGCGTTTGGAGTTTGAAGCCACATAGGTACACTGAGCTTCGTCTCGTCGATTTATAGCATCTACAGTACTTTTGGGTAGAGCCTTTCTTGAGCCCGAACGTGTCCCGGGACGGGCTTTGCCTACATGGATACTCTCCTGGTTTTCTTTGTTCATTGGAGGACTTTTGGAGACCTTTGAGTTGAGCTCCTTTTCTTGCTTTGTCTTCTTCTCTCCCCGCTTTTTAGCTCTCTTTGCCTTGCGGATGGGATCAACTTTTTCAATGGTTGTCTCCAGGGCAAAATCAAGAACTTCCTGAAGAGTGCAGTCTCTACCCTTCTTCGTTGAAAGAAGATCTTTTAAGCGAAGAAGCTTCTGTTCAGCCTCATCACTTATATCCAGGCTCAGGCGCAGGGTATTCTTAGCCACGGGACGTAGGTTAGCCACCGGGGTATGTGACTCTTTAATCGAAGCCACCTTCATCTCAATCTCCCTGGAGCTGCTTGTTTTTGCTGCCTGAATCCATCCCTTCTGATTCTCTTTATCGATGACGGGGCAGAGTTTGCGCAGCTTGGAAATACCAAGATTGCCCTTGCGTACCTCTTCTTTGATCTCAGGCACTTCAAGGGCTTTGCGCGCAACGGTTATAAGATTCGAGGCTACCGCATCCGAGAAGCCAAGCTCATCAACCACGTAGCGAAACAGTGAGGAGTGGCCACGGTAAAGAGGTAGTCTCAATTTCTGCGCCTCTTGCAAGTGATCGAGAAGTTCGGCCTCAACAAACCGGTGCTTTCTTGCTAGATGGATTATTTTCTGGTGAAGGGTTTCGCATTCACTGTCATGATTCGTCTGGTTCATCAGGCCCCCTGAGTTGCTTTTCAATTCGATCATTTCTTATTCTACACCCGCTTTTTATAGGGGTTTCAGGCCTATGTGATGCCTGGATAATTATGAGTTGAAATCAAACTTCTCAGTGCTGGCAGTGCAGAGCTGTATGCTTACAAATAGGACTCATTTGAGCTGAATAAAACTCAAAGGAGTATCCCTGGATCTTCTTGCGAAAAAACCTGTCAAGCAATTTCCCTGAGAAGTTAAAGAGAATGAGGCCAACTCACAGGGCTGAACCTGGCTTGTGCTCAGTCAGAGGTTTGACTTGTATGTGTCACGGGACATGGACAGGTTCTCGAAACAACCTTTCCCTAAACAGCCTCTTTTCGAGGGAGGCTAGGAGCTGCGGCATATGGATCATGAAAACAATTTAGATGCGTACGCCCTGCCAGGTTAGGTAAAAAACTCTCTTTGGTAAATTTTTCCTATGAAGTGAAGGGAAATTCTTCCTCCATTGACCAAAACTAAGCAGATGGTTCAATCAAGGAAGGTTGTCCAAGGCGAGAATTCTTATCATAGTCAATCCTCAGGCCCGAAAAGCGGGGATTCCGGTCACCTTCGCCCCGATGACCAGACGATGGACATCTTCTGTTCCCTCGTAAGTGTTTACTGTCTCCAGGTTGAGCATATGCCTCATGATGGGGTACTCATCAATGATCCCATTGGCACCCAACATATCCCTGGCATTACGAGCCACGTCCAGTGCCATACTGGTATTATTCATTTTGGCCAGGGAAACCTGGTGAGGCTTCATCCTTCCAGCCTCTTTCAGTCTGCCCAGTTGAAGGACCAATAACTGGCCTTTGGTAATCTCTTGGACCATGGAGGCCAGCTTTGCCTGTACGAGTTGAAAGCGTGCCATGGGAGCATCGAAGATCTTTCGATCCAGGGCATAGTCCAGGGCAGTATGGTAGCAAAGGTTGGCTGCACCCAGAACACCCCAAGCGATACCATATCTAGCCTGGGTGAGACAGTTCAAGGCCGCTTTGAGCCCAATCGCATTTTCCAGGAGACTCTCTTCAGGCACCACACAATCCTCTAGAATCAATTCAGAGGTGACGCTTACTCGCAGAGAAAATTTGCCTTTGGTGGTCTGGGTACTAAATCCTGGGGTATCTCTATCAATCAAAAACCCCCTGATCTCACCATCCAGTTTTGCCCACACGAGGGCCACATGAGACAAACAGCCATTGGTGATCCACATCTTGGCACCATTGAGCTTATATCCACCCGGTACTTTCTGGGCTACCGTACGCATTCCCCCGGGGTCTGAACCAAAATCCGGCTCAGTGAGTCCGAAACAGCCAATAATCTCCCCAGCTGCCATAGCTGGCAGGTATTTTTCTTTCTGTGCCTCACTTCCATAGGCATAAATGGGCCACATTACCAGGGAACTTTGTACCGACACGAAGGAGCGGATTCCCGAATCAGCCCTCTCAAGCTCCTGCATCATTAACCCATAGGCTACATCCTTGAGACCCGGGCATCCATACCCCTTCAAATTAGCTCCGAAAAGACCTAGTTCGGCGAAGCCGGGAATCAGCTCTACCGGAAAGCGTTCCTCTCGATGACACATTTGAAGTTTGGGAATCACTTCAGCCTCGACGAAGTCCCTGACCGAAGATCGAGTCAGGTTTTCTTCTTCACTAAACTCAGAATCCAGGTCATAAAAATCAAGGGATTGATAAGCGCTCATAAATTTGTCCTTTAGTGCAATATACTACTGCACTTATACTATGGATCCATTACCGATTTCCACCCTCTTATGAAGCATAGAGATCTTCTTTTAGACGCCAATTTCTCACAGCGGCTCAAAGATTCCCTCCTTCCCGATTGTTCCAGGAATTTTGCCCAGATCTCAGAACTGGTCAATGAACAGGACTTGATCGATCTCTTTCTCTCTCAACTCTACTGCCGGCATGTAGATCTCATCGCGAGGAGTTTAAGAAGAGAAGGAAAAGGTTTTTATACCATTTCCAGCGCTGGCCATGAAGGAAATTGCGTGATCTCTAAATTCACCCGCCCTGGCGATCCCGCTTTTTTGCATTACCGCTCTACGGCCTTTCAAATCCAAAGGGCCAGAAGCCAGGGAGAGGATAACTTTCTTTGCGACCTTCTTCTCTCCCTGAGGGCATCCTCCAAGGATCCCATTTCCGGGGGGCGTCATAAAGTCCTGGGAAGCCGGAAGCTCTGGATTCCTCCACAAACCAGTACCGTGGCTTCTCATCTCCCCAAAGCGGTGGGTTTTGCACGCTCAATTCCCCTGGGTAAAAAACTGCAGCTTAAATGTGAGGTGCCTGAAGACAGTATGGTAATTTGCAGCTTTGGGGATGCGTCCTTCAACCATTCCACAGCCCAGGGAGCTCTGAATTTGGCCAGTTGGCTGGCCTATCAGTCCATTCCCCTACCCATCTTGTTCCTGTGTGAAGACAATGGTTTGGGTATCTCCGTACCCACTCCGCAGGGTTGGATTGAAACGGCCGCATCACGGTTTCCCGCTATAACCTTTCTTTCCTGCGATGGTCTCTGCCTCATCGATCTCATTGCAACGGTAAAAGATGCCGTGGAAATGGTTCGCCGGAAAAGGAAACCAGTTTTCCTTCAAATGAAAACAGTTCGATTACTTGCCCACGCAGGCTCAGATATAGAATCGGTATATCGTAGTGAGGACCAAATTGAAAGTGAGGAAGCCAGGGACCCACTCCTGCACACCGCACAAGTATTAATCACCAATAAGATTCTGCCAAAGAATGAGATCCTTGATCTCTATGAAAGAGTCCGGGAGGAAGTACAAGAAGCAAATAGAAGAGTAGAAGACGCACCCCTGCTGCAAACCGCTCAGGAAGTGATGGAGCCACTTATCCCGTTGAAATGTACTCGCGAATCTCCCTTCCATTTTAAGAAACAAACTGTCGATTCTAAACTTCAACCACTGGGAAAACTCTTGAATCAAGTCCTGCATGAGACTCTCGACTCGGTACCTGAATCTGTTGTTTTTGGAGAGGATGTAGGGTTAAAGGGCGGAGTCTATAATGTCACTTCGGGATTGCAGAAACGATTTTCAAAGAGAAGAGTTTTTGATTCCCTGCTGGATGAGCAAAGCATCCTTGGATTTGCCATCGGACTATCCCAAAACGGCTTCTTACCTATTCCCGAGATCCAGTTCCTGGCGTATCTGCATAATGCGGAAGATCAGCTAAGGGGAGAAGCTGCCACCCTGAGTTTTTTCTCCAACTCACAATTCACCAATCCTATGGTCCTACGGCTCCCATCCCTGGCTTATCAAAAAGGATTCGGCGGTCATTTTCACAACGACAATTCCCTTGCGGTTCTTAGAGACATACCAGGTCTCTTAATAGCCTGCCCTTCTAACGGTGCCGATGCCGTACGGCTGTTTCGATCTTGTGTACGCATGGCTTATGAACAACACAGGGTCGTGATTTTTCTCGAACCTATCGCTCTTTACCACACCAGGGATCTCTTCAAGGAAGGAGACCAGCTCTGGAGCCACTCCTACCCGCCCCAGGGAGAAGAATGTCCTCCAGGAACTTGTCAGATTCATGGAGTAGGTGAAGACCTATGCATCCTAAGCTATGGAAATGGGGTCTATCTTTCTATCCAGGCACAGGGAGACCTCCTCAAGAAGGGTATCAAAGCAAGAATTGTCGACCTGTTGTGGCTCTCTCCCCTTGATATACCCGCCATTCTCAGGGCCATCGGAAAGTCTAAGCGAATTCTCTTGGTGGATGAGTGTAGAAAAACCGGTTCCCTTTCAGAAGAACTCTTCACCAGGCTTATGGAAGAGTCTCCTGAGGAGCTAAAAGTCTCGAGAATCACTGGCATGGATTCCTTCATTCCCCTTGGAGATGCCTCCTCCCTGGTACTTCTTTCCAGGGAGGATATTCTAAGGGAAGGGCTCATGCTCTTGGAAAGGAGTTAACTCTTGAACTCTCCCATACCCAAACCTGCCCTCGAACTACTGCAAAGAAACCGAGTGCATGAGAACAGCAATGACCTTGGCTATATCACTCCATCACGACAGCAATATTTTCACTTATGGCTCTGGGATGCATGCTTTCACTCGATGCTGCTGACCAGAGTGAATCCAAAGTGGGCCATGAGCGAAATGCGCTGCCTCTTGGAAGGGCAGTGGGAGGATGGTCGAATCCCCCATATCCAATTCCGTCTGAAATCCTCTTATCGCCCCAGTCCCGAAGACTGGCAAACGGGGCGATCTAGCTCAGGCATCACCCAGCCTCCCGTTGTCGCTACCGCTCTTCGAGCGATCTTTGAGACCACCGGAGATCTTGAATTTTTGAAAGAGACCTATAGCGCTACCGTAAAATTCCATCGATGGCTTAGAGCTACCAGGGATTCGAAGCAAAACGGATTGGTCACTATCGTCCACCCCTGGGAATCGGGAACCGATAACAGTCCCTGTTTTGATTCGGCAAGAAACCGCCTCCATGAAATGTCAAAATTTCAGGACGCCAAAGCTCCACCCCGCTCCGATCTAAAAATCGTTGCAGAAGATCAACGTCCAAAAAATAGAGATTACCTCATTTACTGGGGCTTGATTCAAGCCTTCCAGGAATTAGAGTGGGATGGAGAGCGAATGGGACAATTTAGCCCCTTCAAATTCGTGGACCTTACCTTCAACTCCCTGTGGACAAAGGCTAATGAAGACCTTGCTTTCCTCGCGGAGTCACTATCTCTAAGCGAAGACGCGAGCCTCTTCTCCAGTTGGTGTGAGCAAACCCGCGAAGCTATGCGTAACGAGTTATGGAGTGATACGGACAGTTTTTTTTACGGGTATGATCAAATCGAAGAAAAGCAGATTCAAGTCCGCACTCATAGTGCCTTCCTGACTCTCTTCGCTGGAATTCCCACCGAGGACATGGCCCTCAAACTGGTAAAAGCCCTGACTGACGAAAAGGGATTTTGGGGAGGTGCCGGGATTCCCAGCACCGCATTTGATGCTAAAGAATTTGATCCTGTGTGCTATTGGAGGGGACCGGTTTGGATCAATTTTCACTACCTTATCGCCCAGGGATTACGCCGTTATGGATTTCTGGAATTATCGCGCAAAATCGCCAGATTTTCAGAAGACCTTGTCTCACAGTCCGGATACCGTGAATATTATCACCCCTATACCAAAGAAGGTCTCGGCGCTCCCGATTTTTCCTGGAGCACTCTGGCTCACATCATCGATTCCAAATCCTCAAATGGAGTATGATGTCGCCTTCGAAATACCAGGAGGATTTAAAGAGTGAACCCACCCTTTGAGATATTTCACAGTCCCGGTGAGGGCTTCTTTGGAGTTTGGAAGAAGCGTGCCCTCCATCTCTCCATCTTATCCCTGTTCACCCTTATTGGATGGCTGGGCCTCCCTTTCTGGCTCCTTCTGGCAGCTTTCTTTGATTTACTCACCGGTTCCATACCAAAGTTTTCGAGGGTTCGCGCGGTATTGGTTCTTTTATTAAGCCTGTGGGTAGAATCATTTGCGGTCCTATGGGCAGCATGGGTCTGGATCTACACCCTGGGAGGACGAACCAAAAGCCGCGCAGAATATATAAAAATCAATTCCAGGGTGAAGAACTTCTGGATGTCCAGTCTCTTCTTTGGAGGTACTTATCTCATGGGTATTCGCCTTGACATAGAAGGCCTGGAAGAAACCAAGAACGGCCCCTTTCATTTGTGGGTCCATCACACTTCTTCTGCAGATACCGTGATTTCGGGTGCTCTCGTTGAGTCCCGCAATAAAATTCAGCTCAGGTATGTTCTAAAGAAGGAACTGTTGTACCTGGATCCCTGCATCGACATCATTGGCAGGCGAGTGCTGTGTACTTACGTAGATCGATCCGGTTCACGCAGTAAAGAGGCTATTGGCCAAGTTTTAGCCCTGGCTGAGGATCTCTACGGTGATACGGGAGTCATCATCTATCCGGAAGGTACACGATTTTCAGAGGCAAAACGCCAGAAAAGAATTGAGGATTTGGAGTCGCAGGGAAAAAAGGAACTGGCCGAGATGGCGGCGAAAATGCGGCATATCCTCGCGCCCCGCCTGGGAGGTCCCCTGGGGCTTCTTCAAAAAGCACCCCACGCTGATATCGTGTTCTTGGAACATACCGGCCTGGAGGCCATGGAAACAATAGGTGATCTCTTCAATGGAGCGCTGGTTGGAGTTACCCTCCACATTCGATTCCGGCGCATCAAGGCTGAGAACATCCCGGAAGAAAATCGAGACATCTGGATCTATGAGCAATTTATGGAAATGGATGAGTGGATTGAATCATATCGAGGACAGGGATTCGATACCGTCTAAAACCTTTGCCGCTGATTCCAAAACCGGAGTACCGGGTTCAAATACGGCAAATACTCCCGCCTTCTCTAGAATTTTTTGATCTGCGGGAGGAATCACCCCTCCGCAGAAGATTAAGATATCTTCTGCCTTCTCTCCCTTAAGACATTCCACTAGTTTAGGAACCAGGGTTTTATGTCCTCCTGCCAGAGAAGAAACCCCGACAGCGTGTACATCGTGATCTACCGCTGCACGGGCTACTTCCTGAGGGGTTTGGAAAAGTGGTCCAATATCTACGTCAAATCCAAGATCAGCATAAGCTGTAGCGATAATTTTCGCTCCCCGATCATGTCCATCTTGACCCATCTTGGCTACATAGATCCGCGGTCTTCTACCCGCTGCGTCTGCAAAGGCCTTAACTCTTTCCAGAATTTCGCTGAATTGTTTTTGATCTTTCATTCCCGCTGCGTATACCCCGCTAACCAGGCTCTGCCTGGCCTGGTAACGACCGCACACTTTGACAATAGCTTCTGAAACCTCCCCGACAGTCGCACGAAGTCTCATGGCTTGAACACTAAGATCAAGTAGGTTTTTTTCTCCACTTTCTGCAGCGCTGCTTATTTGCTCAAGCAGGTCAGAAACTTTTCCCTGGTCACGCACCTTGCGAATGGACTCCAGGCGTTTAATCTGGTTGCGTCTTACTTCTTGATTGTCCACTTCCAGGGTCTCGAATTCAAGCTCCTCCTCCACTCGATATTTGTTTACCCCGATCACAACATCTTGACCACTTTCAATCATGGCTTGTTTTCGGGCCGCGCACTCTTCTATTTTACGTCTGGCAAAACCGTTTTCTATAGCCGTGACCATGCCCCCCTGCTTCTCCACCTCTTCAATGATCTCCTGAGCGTGCCTGGCCAATGAATCCGTAAGAGCCTCTATGAAATAGGACCCCCCAAGCGGATCTACAATTCTGGTGAGACCTGCCTCCTCCTGTAGAATCAGCTGGGTATTGCGAGCCCAGCGGGCGGAGGATTCACTAGGTAGAGCAATGGCCTCATCCATCGAGTTCGTGTGTAATGACTGGGTACCGCCCAAAACAGCAGCCATGGCTTCAATGGTTGTACGAACAAGGTTGTTGTTAGGATCTTGCCTTGTGAGCGAATAACCGGAAGTCTGGCAATGGGTTCGCAGCATCGAAGATTTGGGATTCGCTGGCGTGTACCTGGAAATCAAACGAGCCCACAATAAGCGCGCGGCCCGCAGTTTGGCGATCTCCATGAAAAAGTTCATTCCAATACCAAAAAAGAAGGAGAGCCTGGGAGCAAAACTATCTATGCTCAATCCCTTGTTCAGCGCGGTTTTTACATATTCCAGTCCGTCAGCAAGGGTAAAGGCCAATTCATGAACGGCATCGGCACCCGCTTCATGCATGTGATATCCAGAGATAGACACCGAGTTAAACTTCGGCATGTGAAGAGAAGTATATTCGATGATATCTCCCACGATTCTCATACTCATCGCGGGAGGATAGATGTAGGTGTTGCGTACCAGAAATTCCTTGAGAATATCGTTTTGGATCGTACCGGTAAGCATCTCCCTCGGAACTCCCTGTTCTTCACCAGCCACAATAAATGCCGCCAGCACTGGTAATACCGCCCCATTCATGGTCATGGAAACACTCATCTTGTCCAGGGGTATTCCATCGAAGAGGATCTTCATGTCCTCAACACTATCGATTGCCACCCCGGCCTTCCCTACATCCCCTTCCACTCTTTCATGGTCCGAGTCATAACCCCTGTGAGTCGCGAGGTCAAAGGCGATGGAGAGTCCTTTCTGTCCCATTTCCAAGTTCTTACGATAAAAAGCATTCGAATCCTCAGCCGTGGAGAATCCAGCATACTGTCGAATTGTCCAGGGCCTTCCTGTATACATGGTAGCCTTGGGCCCCCTTAAATAAGGAAAGATTCCTGCCATGGTGTCCGCGGAGTCCAACAGGTCCAGGTCTTTGCGGGTATAGAAGGGTTTGAGTGTAATACCCTCAGGTGTCATCCAGTGTAATGACTCCAGGGGCTTTCCCTTGATTTCCCGACCCGCTTCCTTCTCCCAATCTTCAATAGTGGGACGTTTATAAGACATTTTCCCCATCCTTTTGGCCCTTTTGTATATAGCTGAAAAAACAAGACTCTAACTGCTAAATTGGCAGGAATCTATACTAATCGCCAGCCTAAATTCTGTCGATATGCCATTTGGTTCGTAGAGCCAAGAGGAAGTTTTGAGATGAGTGCATTACCTGAAGAATTCTATAAATCTTGTACAAAGTGTCAGAAGGAATTTGAGGATCGAGAGTCCTTCAGTTCCGCGACTGCTTTTGTGGGTATCATTGAAACCGGAAAATACGCGGAAAATAATCTGGAACTGAGAAACTGTATGTGCGGCACCACCCTCGCCTCCTACTTTCCCAAAGACCCCAGTAAACCCAACGAACTGCGTGTGATTAAGGATGACCCTACTAAGGTGAGACGAGAACCCAGGCTTAAGGCATCTTAAGGGCGAGTCGAGAAGAGAAACTTAGGCAACCGATTGAGCGGACATAAGCTTCGTAGGTCCTCCCTGGACTTCGGCTACTGACTACTAAGAATTCCCCTCTTCTTGCAATTCTGTAGGTTTCGCAAGTAGCCTGAATTTGTGGTTTTACGCGAGCGTCTCTTTTTATTCCTATCCGGTATTTTCCTCACCTCCCTGATTCTGGGCAATATTGTTGGAATCACCAAATTTGTGAAGCTGGAAATTCCGGGGATCTGGACCTTCGTGATTCCTGTGGGTCTGCTGGCCTATCCCATAACTTTTCTGGCAACGGATATCATCTGTGAGGTTTATGGGCGTGAGAAGGCTCAGTCTGTCGTCTGGACAGGTTTTTTTATGAACTTGTTCATGCTCGCTCTCATGGGATTGGGGCACATTCTTCCCGATGCATCCGGTATTTCCGGAGCGGCCTCTACTTTTGAAGAAGTTTTCAATTTCATGGTTGGCGGAGTGATAGCCTCTATGATTGCCTATTTAATTGCACAGACCTGTGACGTGCGCCTCTTTCATTTCTGGAGACGATTGACCAAAGGAAAACACCTCTGGCTTAGAAACTGCGGTTCAACCTTCTTTTCGCAGATAATAGACACTGTCGCAATTCTCTGCATTCTCTTCTATTTCGTAGACGACGGGCTGGGACCCAATGTGAAGACTTTTTCCGATCTGCTAGTGCTTATGGGTCATTCCTACCTTTTTAAATTCTGTTTTGCCCTCATTGATACCCCATTCTTCTACGCAGGTGTCTACATCCTTGAGAAGTATTTTCATCTGAAACCGGCAGAAGAGTAGAAAAGAGGGTAAAATTACGATAGCTCTGGAGGGGACTGGTGAAAGCACATGAAGCCCGTTGGTGGCGTGAAGATGGGGAGCGAATTCTTTGTACTTTATGCCCTAAAGCCTGCCGTCTGAAAGACGGTCAGAGAGGCTTTTGTTATCTGCGTTTTCGCGATGGAGACAAGCTTTACACCGATGGCTACGGAACTACATCGGGAATGGCCATAGATCCAATTGAAAAAAAACCCCTGAATCATTTTCTCCCTACAACCAAGATTCTCTCTCTTGGGAATATGGGTTGTAACCTGGCCTGCAAATTCTGCCAAAATTGGAATATATCAAAGGCACGCGAAACTCCCCTTCAGCAGGTCTCCGCGCAGTCTCTAGCAGACCTTGCGAAAAAACACGACACCCCTTCCATTGCTTTTACTTATAACGATCCTACAATCTGGGCTGAATTCATTACTGATGCCTCATGGGTTTTAAAAGAGAATGGGATTCACCCGGTTCTTGTCACGGCCGGGTACATTGAACCGGAAGCCAGAAAGGTACTCTACGAACCCATTTCAGCAATCAACTTTGATCTAAAGGCGTTTACCGAAGACTTCTACTTCCGCGTCACTAACTCCCACCTCAAAGATGTTCTTGAAACCCTCATCTGGACGCGGGAAAACACAGATATATGGATGGAGCTTACTACCTTGATCATCCCTGGAAAAAACGACTCTGACCAGGAAACCTATGAAATGCTCGACTGGATCGCAAAGTACCTTGGAGTGGAAACACCGCTTCATTTTACGGCCTTCCATCCCGACTGGAAAATGATGGATACTCCAAGAACACCCCTTGAGACCCTGCAAAGAAAGTATGAACAGGCAAGAGAAAAGGGATTTCCCTATGTGTATCTTGGGAATGTGTCCTCTGAGAAGGAGCAGTCCACCTATTGTCCGGGCTGCAACGCTCCAATTATCTCAAGAACCTGGCACCAGGTTGAATTCCTTCAGAACGAATTTCAAGGCCAGTGCCAGAGTTGCGCAAGGAAAATTCCCGGAGTTTTCAATTGAGTGGATTAAGGGAGAGAAATCATAGATTGACCTGCAGGTGAACAAGGGGCTTCAGCATGAATCGCAAGTCCAGGCCAGAAGATGTCAGCACTCGCTCTCCTTTCCCTTTACTATGATAGACGCAAAACTACTTGAGGATCTGGAAGAGGAGCTCAAGAGCCAGGATACTCAGAGGCGTAAGGCTGCCCTACTTTCCCTCGTTCGAATCGGGTCAGGAGTCCAGGTTCATGAGGATGTCCTGCGTCTTGCACAGGAAGATCCTGACGCTGAAATTCGGTACATCGCCAGAAAAGCGCTTAATAAATTCAACCTACAGCACCGACCGGAATTTGAGGAAGCCAGCACTCTCATTCAAAAACTGCTTCAGAACCAGGGAGATAAGCGCAAGGAGGTATACAGGAGGGTATTCTCCACTGAAGATAGTTTCATGAAAGTTGAACTGCTGCGCTGCCTCCTGCAAGATGAGGAAGCTCTGTCCCATAGGGAAGAATTGGCACAGATTCTCAAAAATCTGATCCGCGAAGAAAAGGACAGATCCCTGGTCCCCACCTATATCAAAGCCCTGGGTACCTTTGGCAGCAGTTCTGAACTCCCCCTTTTACAGAAATCCCTACAGTCGAAAAATCCAAGAATTGTTGCCAATGCAATCGAAGCGCTCGAGGAACTCGGGGAAGAATCTGCACAAAACATGGTTCTACCACTCCTATCCCATGAGGACAACCGGGTAAGAGCCAACTCGATTCGGCTGGTCCATCGTTTTGATCCCGCAAGGGGTAGTGTTGAGGTCCAGAAAATGTCCCTGTCGGAGCATCCCTGGATGCGGGCTTCTGCCCTCTATTGCCTGCGGGTACTCAGGATCGACGGACATGATCAAATCCTGTGTGCCATGATAGGCCAGGAATCTGACGAAGATCTTCTTACCACCATCCTTGAAACGGTTACTCCAGAGGGGTACGAGAAGCTTGCCAGAGCCCTGGCATTTCGCTGTGAGCGCGAAGGAATAACCGACCTCCGTGACACACTGGAATCAACCTATGAAAATCTTTGCTCCAAATCTGGTCTTGATGCTTCGAATCTAAGACAACAGGAAAAGGAGAATTTACACCGACAACAGGCGCAAGAGTCTCAAAATGAAGTCGAGTCTGACCTTCACCATGAAGCGGCTGAGCAAAAGGCTCCCGTTATGGTCGAATCCTCGACAAAATATAAATCTCTTGCTTCTCTGGCTGGAGCCGTTTGTGTAGGCCTGCTCATTCTAAAGCTCTTTTGGGAAACAGGTGTGGTTCGTAAATCATACTCGCTAGATCCTTTGTCTAGAGGAAGGGCTGTAGATACCCATTCACAACAAATCTTTCTTAAAGCTGATTTCCTGCGTGCAAGAGGTCAGTGGAAAGAGGCTGTTGAAGAATTCGATTCAGTCCTGAAGAACACTCCCGATCATATTCCTTCCCTGAGAGGTAAAGGGATTTGCCTCATTTTTCTAGGAAAATTATCCCAGGCCCGTCAAATTCTTGAGGCGATTCATAAAAAAAAGCCCCGGGATCCAATGGTTACGAGGGGGCTAAGCCAGGTCTACCTTCTGCAAAGTGAAGATCCTTCCTTGATAACAAATATGCTTCAAAAAGCAATTCGATTGAATCCTGAAGACCCTATTCTGCCCCAGACTCTTTCCCGGTTTTTGGAACATCAAACTGAATTGAGAGACTGACACCAGGCCCCCGGTTTTGCTATGGTTTAACCGTGAAACTTTTCTCTCGTTCAGGCTTCCAGATTCTGGAAGTAATAATGGCCGCGTCTATTCTTCTCGTCGTAGTGGGTGCAGTTGTGGCTCTCTCCATTACATCGAGCCGCAATATTCGCAGAAGCGCTGATGTTCTCTTTGCCATTTCTCTGGCTCAGCTCACCATGGAAAAAGTCCTTGGAAATCCATATGATCAAATCAGTGATGATTCCACCATCTACCCTATTTACAAGACTGTTGCAGGCGCCCCTCCAGGCCCCGTATTTGAAAATTTTGAAGTTCCTCAAACCGGCTCATCCCTGGCTATAGAAAAGCTCAATTTTCAGTCATTACATACGCAGGTCAGCGACTTGCAGTACCGTTACCAGGTAAGGGTTACTGATTTAATCCCTCCCAACGCTCACGCTTCAAAGCAGATACTGGTAACAATTTATTGGATGAATGAAGGAAATACCTATGAATATAAGCTTTCGGGCTTTCTTTCGAAGAAGACCTGATATCCATTCTTATCCTCTCCCTTTGAGCAGAGATAGGATGGGTTTCACCTTCGTGGAAATCATGGTGGCATCCGTGATTGCCTTTGTTCTTTTCCAGGCTGTTTATCAGCTCTTCTTTTCAACCCTAAATAGTAATAAAGTCCACGATGAATATACTTCCAAACTCATGGCTTGCAGGGTGGTACTAATGCAGGTTCAACGCCTGACAGTGGATGCCCGGGCTATTCTTCACCCCATCCCTTCTATGACGGTTGGAACAACCAGTTCCAATACTCTTGTATTTCGAGATTCCATTGGACTGGTTAAGACCCTCAGTTTTTCTAAAGAAACTGGAGAGCTGAAAATGCACACTTTGGATCTTCAGACCGGCACTATGGTTCCCGGCTCTCTCGATCCGGATTTAGGGGGAACTCTTCAGCCGAATCCTCGCCGATCTATTCTCGGAAAGGGTCTCAAAGAGGTTGTCTTTACCGTGGATTCCATGTCTATGGACACACTACAGTACCGAATTATGATTGATGATTTCCATCTTGTGGGAGGAGTTCGACTTCTCAATGGTTAATGTTCCCCAATCCAGGCAAGGAAACGCCCTGATTATCGTTCTACTCGTTGTTGTAGTCATGATTCCTATCGGATTCATGATGCTGTCTAGGACCCGGGCAAACGTAGCTGAAACCAAACGAATCTATCAGTCCTTTGTACTTGAACAAGCGGCCAGGTCCGGTGTGGAAGCCATCATGGACCAGATCCGGCTGGGTGACTTTAGCACGGGACCCCATATTGCGGCCGTGGCTGATGGTGTGTCCTATAAGACTTTCCTGGATACCAGCGGAATTGGTCTGATTGGCCAGAAGATCTGTAATGTTTATTCTCGCGGCGAAGGTGACGGAGGAGGGAGTGTGACCATTATCGCTACTGTGGAGGTTTATCCTGATCCATCAGGATATATGCTCATGCCACACTCCTACCAAATTCTACGTGAAGAAGTAAGCATCGATGCTTTCGCCAGCAGAGCGGCTCTACTCAATAGAAAAAAGGGAATCTATCGTGTTTTTCTTGACCAGGTAAGAATCGAGGGAGCCTATTCCCTGACGGAATTTGAAAATGCTTTGAAGAATGCCGCCTCAGAACTCAGTGGATTAGAAGTTCAAGATATTTTTGAAATGGAGGTGATTCCCGAATTAATCACGCAGAAATCAGGATTTTAGCCTCAAAAAGCGATTCCCCTGCTTTTACTCGTTCTGAATCCTTCACGAACCTTGACCGGGACTATGTTCGTGCCTAGGATTATCTATAGAGCCCTTATTTACCGCGGATTAAGGATTATCATGCCTCTCTTTCATCTCCTTTTACTCCTTGGCTTCAGTTCATGTCTTGCGGCGGCTGAGTCCGACGCCCTGAGAATGGAGTATCTTGAACTGCGGGATATCAACTACCGATTCGTCCAAAAGTACAAAGAGTACCTGATGCTCAAGGAGTCTGGAGATGTCCGCGGGAGTCTGCGGGCTGAGAGAGAATTTCGAAAGCAATGGAAAAACTACCTGCTGAAAATGCCAAGCCAGAACGCTTACGATGACCCCAATGGATACTATTCAAGCCCAGAGAGGTTTGGCTTCAATCCTCTTCTTTGGAAACCAATCAATAACCTCTATAAAGCTCAGCCGGTTTTGCAGGGCCAGGGACAGCCAAAAATTTTTACTGACCCCCAGGGATTGGAACCCGTAGCCATGAATGTCGATTCCCCGGGCTCCGGCTCTGGATCGGGTCACGAATTTGAAGGACTACCAACCATAGATGAGAATGAATTGGAATCCATTCTGACTCCCAATGATCCGGGACTTCCTCTCCAGGGTGACCCTACCGGCACGCCCAACTCCTTTGCTCCAATTTCTTCTCAGCCTTCAGGGAGCGGCCCCAAATCAAAAACCCCCTTCCAGAGTGGATCTGGTACCCCGCCGAATCCTGAGCAAAGAGTAGATAACGCTGTCGAACGGTATGGTCGCGGAGTGAAGCTGATGGGACTTGGAACACAGCGTGTGGATAGGCTGCTGGCGCATTATGAAAAGCTCCTCGCCGACCCCAACCCCAATCCTCATAAATTGATAGCCCTGAACGGACATTTATCCAGATCTCTTGGAAGGCTTCACCACCTTAACGGAGTCTTAAAAAGGGTAAACAACCGAATTGAATTCGGCAGTGATAAGCTGGGTATTGAACCGGATGGTCTGGATATGGCCGAGGTAGAACAGAAAGAAACTCGCCGTAAACTAATCAAAATTACGGAGAGATTCGAACAATTGGAGGATGAGTCCGGGAATCTTTTCACTCTCCTGCCTCCAGACATGCTCGACGAGATGTTTGACGGTGCCCAGGAAACACTTGGGCCTCCTCCCCTGAATCCTGGAAATCCAAACCCACAGGTACCCGGACAGAATCCTGGAACACCAAATACTGGCACCGGAGTTGTGCCCGGTACAAATATTCCTCTGCCCATCCCAAATCCCAATACACCACAGCTGCCAGGTCAAAATCCTTTTCCGTTTCCCAATCCAAATACCCCACAGCCACCAGGTCAAAATCCACCACCGGGTAGGACAGCTCCGCCCTCCAGCGGACAAAATCCACCGCCGGGTAGAACGGCCCCGCCCAGCGGACAAAATCCACCGCCTGGTAGAACGGCCCCGCCCAGCAGACAAAACCCCGTACCCAGTACCGGAGGGCAATCTGGAAGGTTGCCTGGACTCCCTGGGACGGTGGATCCAAGTCAACTTGAGGAATATCCTCAAGGGCAAAACATCCCCGAAAGACAGAACCCTCCATCTCCCTAATTTGCTGTAAGGCTGATAAGTATGACTCAAATTTCTCTGAATCCGTTATAGCCTATTTTTCGACCGCTTCTATTCTTCAACTCCATCCTCTAGAATAAGTACTCGTGAAACGTTCTCTTCGCACCGCTATTCTTCTCCTTTGCATTCTGGTCTATGCACTTTTTCTCTGGAATCCTCCGTATCTTCAGGAACTCTCTCGACATTATCAGGATTTCCGAATGGCCTATTCCAATTCCCTTTCTCAAAGGGCGGAGTTTTCAGAAATTCTGGTTGTGGCTATCGATGATGAATCCCTGTCTAGAATTCCTGAAAAGTATCCCTGGAATCGCAGACTCCTGGCCAGAGTCCTAAAAAATCTCAAGGGAGCCGGGGCAAAGGTCATTGGAGTCGAGGAATACTTTCAATCTCCATCAAACCTGGACAGGGAGCAGGATGTTCAACTGGGTTTAGCAATGAAACAGGCTGGAAACGTTGTCTGTCAGAATTTCTTTCAGTCATTTCAAACTCACAAAGGAGAGTCGAAACGACAAATTTCTCCCCCAATTCCTGAGATTCGAAGAAACGCTTCCAGGTTTGGCTACCTCCATTATCCCAGGGATGCATTCCAGAGGGCCTTGAACCACTCCATTTTTCTCAAGCAAAAGAACCTGAAAATGGAGCATTCCTTTGAGATTGAACTCATTCTTGAATTCCTTTCTATAGCCAATGATTCTGTTCAGGCAAAGAAGGACCGCCTCACAATCCCAGCACCTGGGAGTCTTCTTCAAATCATCGTTTCAGGTCCTGAAAATCAGATTCCGGTATACATTCCTAACCAGACCCAAACAGGAAGTTACCAGCCTAAATCAGCCCCCTTTAAGATCGTGTCTTTTGTAGATGTACTGGAGGGCAAAGTAGGCAGGGATGTCATTGAGGGTAAGCTGGTTTTGATTGGAGCTACCACCGATGTCAGCCAGCATACCTATGTCTCTGTCATGAATCTCACCCTGCCCAGAGTTCTATTATCAGCTCACCAGGTGGGTAGTCTGCTGCGCCACAAAGTGATTCGAACCAATCCCTGGCTATCGGAGGGATTTCTACTTTTCCTGGCCCTGGTTGTAGCCGTGGGCTGCGCAAGCTTGCTGACACCCACTATCCACGCGGCAGTGGTCCTGAGTCTCTACACATTTCTGGTTGGATTCGATCTCTATCTTTTCCATTCTTACCTCCTTGATACCAATATGATTTCCGGAGCAATTCTAAACCTGATCATCTTGCTAACTGTAACTGCTGCTCGTTATTTTGCGGAGCGGGCGGAAAAGGCTGAAATTCGATATGCCTTTTCCCACTACGTCACGGCTTCAGTAGTCAATGAAATCCTCAAGGACACCAGTATGCTTAAGCTGGGTGGAGAACGTCGTCAGCTCACTGTCTTCTTCTCTGATATCCAGGGCTTCACCACTATTTCTGAAACGCTTGAAATCGAGAGGCTGGTGACCTTGCTTAATGAATATCTCACAGCTATGACTGATAGCATCATTTTTGATCATGGAGGAATGCTCGATAAATACGAGGGTGATGCTATCATGGCCATTTTCGGTGCTCCTTTACACGTGACAGATCATAGCTATCAGGCCTGTTGCGCTGCACTGGATAACCAGAGAATCCTCCGCGAGAATCTATGGAAAAAGTGGAGGGCCGAAAAATACCCCCTGTTTCGAGTTCGAATCGGAGTAAATACAGGTACGATGCTGGTAGGAAATATGGGTTCGAGATCCAGGTTTGATTACACCGTCGTCGGGGACAATGTAAATGTAGGTGCGAGGCTTGAAAACCTGAACAAACTTTATGGTACCGATATTCTGGTTAGTGAAGCTACTTATATGCATGCCAAGGACCGCTTACTCTTTCGTCTCATTGATTCCGTAAAGCTCAAGGGAAAAACTCTGCCCCTAGAAGTCTATGAACTCCTCGGTACCCCTGAGGGAGTAGCGGATAATCGAAAACGCTTGAACGATGCTTATGCCGTTGCACTACAGGCCTACCAGGGTCGGGAATTTTCCAAAGCATCTATACAATTTCAAAAGGCATATGAGCTCTCTGGTCAAACGGATCATGCTTCTCTCATACTTCGAGATAGATCAGGCCAATATGATCTAAATCCTCCAACGGAAGAATGGGATGGTTCCTTTAACCCTGTCGCTGCTGAAGTAGAAACCGTCCCCTCCTATTCCGAGCCAACACAAAGAACTGAAACGAATCCATCAAAGATAGAGGAATCATGAATTCGAAAAGAGTCACACCTGAAAACCTTGACCTGATTCGCCAACTTCTCAAAATCATTGGAGATGATCCTGAAAGACCCGGATTGCAGAGGACTCCTGAGCGAGTCCTAAAAGCCTATGATGAGCTCTTTTCAGGTTATAACCAGAATCCCACCGATGTCTTGGACGTGCAGTTTGTTCAAGAGGAGTATCGGGTGGATTCAATGATTATGTGCAAAGATATTGAGTTCTATTCTATGTGTGAGCACCATCTGGCTCCCTTCACCGGGTTTGCTCATATTGCCTATATCCCTCAGCCCGGCGGTAAAGTAGTAGGTCTCTCAAAAATGGCTCGGCTGGTGGACTGCTTTGCCAAACGCTTACAAATTCAGGAAAAAATGACGACTCAAATCGCGGAAACCATGCAGGAAGTCCTTGAGCCTTCAGGAGTCGGCGTGGTGATTGAAGCCAAGCATTTTTGCATGTGCTCACGGGGGGTCAATAAACAGAATTCGAAGATGGTCACTTCCAAGCTACTTGGCGATCTCCTCGATAACCTGGCCACTCGTGAGGAATTCATGCGTTTAATTAATGGATGCCATAGAATTTAAGCTTGGTGTCGGACAGTAGAAGGAGACCGCCTGCGTCCGAGAGTGATTAATTTGAAACTTTTGAAGGTGTTAATCCTGGCAAGTTCTGTGCTTGTTGTGGGCTGTGGCGGCGGTAGTTCCTCTGATGCGGCGGCCGGAGTAGTTCCAGCCGGAAATACCAATACCGGCGGTAATACAAATACAGGCGGAAACACCAACACTGGCGGCGCTGCCAATTTCACAATTGCAACCAATTCTGATAGTGGGTTTAGTGCTTTTAATCGCAAGGTAGAAGTGTTTGGTGTCCCTATTTATGCAGTAGCGACAGTGGATGACCAGAGGCTTCTACACACCGCTAACATCATGGCCCAATACCTTGATAATGATGAAGACGGTGTGGTCGACAATCAGCAGGTAATCAATGAAATGATCAACTCTAATGCCTTTCTGGTGATGTGGAAGAGCGAAACTGATTTAAACAATTTTAATCCTCCTTCCGGATTCAAAGGTCAGGATCTTGGAAATGATGAGACCATACCCAGTTGGCATACGAATGGACACCTGGGTCCATTTGACGCATCCCTGGAAGAAGTATGGCATCTGATCACCAGTGCGGGGTATGCAAATGCTTATCCCAGTGTCTTTGGGGAAAGTACGGTGAGCGCACTGGCGGTTGCCATGGACCAGGCCAGGGGAGGGCATTTTCTAGCCATTCCAAATCCATACCCACCGGGGGCCTGGTACACCTATGATGATGTTACCTGTGATTATAACTGCATGGTGACGGAGTACTTCTACTGGTCTATGACTTCTATTTTGGGAGCTCAGGAAAATCGATTATCTGATATATCACAGGAATGGGATTTAAATACGAGGGTCCTGGTCCAAACGACGGATACCCCCATTTACAACCTGCTGACAGATCCTCAATACAAACTGCCTTCCACCTTACCGGACGGCTCTTATCAAAACTAAAGAGTCTGGCCCGCACTTAACAAAAGGAGAGGCACTCTCAGCTAGAATAAGAGTCTACTCATTCTGTCAAACGCATCCTGTAGCACCTCTTCTTCGAGTAGGATATTAATTCGAAAAAAATTGTCCACATCAGGCGTAAAACTACATCCTGGTACCACCAGCACGTTCTGTTGTTCGAGTAAGTCCATTCCGAAATCCAAAGAACGATTTTCATAGCGGGTTCCATCAAGGCATATATAGGCATAGAAAGCGCCGTCCATGGGATAGGAACTGAGGTTTTTCTCACGCATATAATCAAGAGCGAATTCCCTCCCTCTCAGGAAGAGGGATTTGAGATAATCAGTACGGCCACGATCGTCGCGAAGCAATTCCAGCGCAAAATACTGAACATGGGTATTAGGACAGGTATTGATGTTTTGCTGAAACTTCTTGAGTCGACCGGCAAAGGCACTATCGTCAGTGGCCACCCAACCAAGTCTGAAACCCGTCAGACCATAGGTTTTAGAAATGCCGCGAATCAAAATAGTGTTGGGATACGCAAAGGGGGAGAAAAACTCCTCCCTGGTGAATCCGTAGTAGACCTCATCGAGAATGACCTTAATCCCTGTGTTGGCGAGACCGGAGAAAAGATGTTCCAGGTCATCGCGGGTATCCACACAGCCTGTAGGATTATTGGGAGAGTTCAGTAAAATAAATTTCGTATCAGAATTGATAGCATCAAGAATCTCCTCCGCTGGAAGGCGACCATCAGTCTCTCGACGAACGTACTCCGGCTTTAATTGAAAGAGATGGAATAGACTTGCGTAACCTGGATATCGTGGTTCGATGGAAATAATTCCATCCCCTGGCTCAGATGAGGCTCCCAAGGTCATATAAAGCGCCTGCATGGAACCGGTGGTGATGCAAATACTCAGATCCTGTTTTCCAAACTCCTCTCTATACTTCTGAGCGAGTTCATTTTTGAGTACAGGAAGACCATCGGTTGGAGAATAAATCGTGATCGGCTTCTCCATTTGCTCGATGTATAACTCACGTAATTCATCACTAAGCGGGGATTGAGGCTCACCTAAGCCAAGTCGCAATGTCTCCGGATTACACTTTTCTGAAAGCTTGCGAACTAAAGAAAGCTCAATGCTATCTAGTAGATTTTTCATATATTCCTCCTAGATTTAGGAAATAGGGAATTACAAAGGAATCAATGGGAGCCAAGGAAACAGAGGAATCATAGGAATAGGAGTCCACCCGCCATTTAGGCGGAGATTTGGATATAAGTGCCAAGCACAAGGAAGGACGATGTGTTTGAACTGTAAGCGACATAGGATCAACCTGCGACTGGGCAAAGCCCCCATTCTTCTGTTTCCTTTGTTTCGATTGCTTCCTCTTCTTTATTACAATTTCTGAACTACCTGTATTCCGTCCCTGAGAGGGAGCAGAAAATTTTCAACCCGCTCATCTTCGGTGAGCTTTTGGTTTAAGGCTGCCAGGGCATGATCCTCCGGTGATTCGGGATTGATGACCCTGCCGCTCCACAACATATTGTCGAAAAGAATAAATCCTGCACTGCGAATTCTGGGCAGTAGGATTTCATAATAGAGATCATAATTAGTCTTGTCGGCATCAACGAAAGCCAGGTCAAAGGGACCTTCCATTTCGGAGAGAATCTCGGAAGCGGAACCAATCGCAAAGCTGACCCTATCCTCATACCCGGCCCGGTGAATAAACTCCTGGGCGATTCCGGAAGTCTGCGGATTCACATCGATTGTCAGTACATGACCCCTTTCTCCCACGGCATCGGCGAAACACAGGGTTGAATAGCCGGTGAAAGTTCCGACTTCAACCACCTGCTTTGCTGATGTCAGTGCACAGATGAGCTGAAGAAACTTCCCTTCCAGGGGACCCACCATCATCTGGGGATAATCCACATTCTCAATGGTGTATTTGCGGATTTCGTCAAGCATAGGGTGAATCGTCTTAGTATGCTTCGCACTGTACTGCTCAAGGTCCCTGATTCCTAGTGTATTCATTTCAGTCATTTTCTTTCCTCTCCCTGCGTATAAATTTCATTACCCTTTTCTTTCCAGCCCTCAAAAACTCAATCTCCGTACTCATTTTTGATGATTTTTTCAAGCGTCGAAAGTTTTTATAAATATCTGAGGCTGAATGTATTTCACGCCTGTTGACCGAGAGGATCACATCCTTTTCCTCAAATCCAAGAAGCGAGGCAAAACCTCCCTGTACCAGGGAATGAATCTGATAACCCGATATCCTCCCGCGCATATTTCGAAAGGGACGAAACTTAAAGGATGAAGTGAGCTTCTGTATCTTAGTGGTTTCTTCTTTGATTACTTTGGAAGGTACAAAAACAACCGAACCCCTGCGAAGAATCCCCCGGGGTTTCTTCGATTCAACCTGGAGACGCTTACCCTCCGGAATCAGCCTCTTAACCGTAGCGGCTTTCTTAACCTTCTGTGGTCCCTTTGTCCCGTCAATCACCGCAGCATTCAAGGTAGTTGCCATGACAATCACTAATAAAAACGGATACATACCTAATCCTCCCTCGAGGCCGCATTATATACTCAAATTGAAGTGTTTTGCCCGCACTACGGGCTAAAACGGAATCTTCGAATTCCTGAAATCAACTCAGATGAGCCCTCTTGGGAATGAACCTACCTTTGGAATGGCCTTTTCGACCTGCCTGTTTGCGAAAAGATTAATGTCCACTCCCATCTCAATAGAGAGATCTACATTCAGCAATTTATGATCAGACAGGAATGAGATAGAATCCAGGTAGCTGAAGGGAAGAAGGATGAAGAAATTCTAGTTTTAGTACATGGCCCACCCGCATCCGGTAAAACTACGCTAGCGACGCAGTTAAGCAATGAGTTGGATTTGCCGCATCTCAGCAGAGATATTCTAACGGAGTGGTTGTGCGATTCCGTTGATGATCCCGATTCCAGCCTGGCAAGTGCTTTATGTCACGTTGGATATGACATGATGTTCAAGGTTGCTGGAGAACTATCCAAAGGTAAGGGAAGTTTCCTTTTAGAGGGTTGTATCAATCCTGTAAGTGGGGGAAAACGGTTACTTCAAACCATCAACACTGACAACCAGGACATCATCGAGATATTTATCACTGCCCGGGATGAAATTTTACTGGAAAGGTATTACAACAGGGCAGGTTCAAAAAATAGACATGAAGCGCACGGGGAGGAAAAGTCCAGGGTAGAGGAATTGCGAAACCATCTGAAGACCTGCATATACAAACCGCTGAATGTGGGACGCCACCTACTAGAGATCGATAGCTCAGAGTTCCCTGACAAGAACCTGGATTTAACTTTAGAATTTCTCAGAAAAGTCAGTTAAAACTATCGAGTCTCTTTCAAAGTAGTGTGCCATTGAGATTCTGTGTACAGGGAAGTTCAATAGTTTCTGAGCCGCTGATTCCGATGATTTCAAAAATTCAGACTCCTGTTTTGAAAGTCGTCAAGTCCAGACTACTCAAAATTATCTTGATTACCCTACCAAATAGGGAACCAAACTTATCTGAAACTTGTCTCCATTCTTTTGAGGTACAATATCCACCTATTTAGTCAATTGTACCTGGGACAATTATGAAACTTTTAAATCATCTGCTCCTTCTTTTCCTCCTTTGTATTCTCCTGTTTTCAACATCAGGTGCACTCTCGTTTAAGTCTTACTCTGATTTTCAGACCCATGCCGGGAGTCGAATGGCAGCACTTGCTCTTGAAGAGTTAAATCGAGGACTTAGCGAGGCAGAGCTTTTACATGGACAACTCTCGCTGCAGGGAGTGTCAGCTCAAGAACTCATGAGACAGCTAGCAGAGGGAGGTTACCTGAAACCTGAGGTATTCATCCATCCGGTTGAAAGCCAAATCCAATTCAAGAATAGAAAGTTCCAAATCCTCAGTCTCCCAAACTCTGATCCTACCAGCTTTAGTCTTCAGGTTGAGGTTTCACCGAAGATGCTTAAAACTGGATTATTAGATGAGTCTGCTTATGTTCGGCTTTTCACCCTCGATTATTTGCTTCACGTGGAGAAGACCCATCCAGTCATCCTTGTGCTCAAAGGGCTTACGTTCGAAGATCACCACTTCTTGGTTTCACGTTACGGTGAGCTTCTGCGCTCAGAGGGATTCCTGGGTAAGGTACCCAAAAAAATCCCCAGGCCCCTTCTAGAAAAAATTAAGGAATTGATCTCACACGCAAAGAGCGAATCCGAGATCGCAAACTCTATATTTTTTGCGGTCCAGTATACAGATCTCAGACCAAAGGCTGAAATTCCCATCATCATTCATATGCTTAACTCCCGGTATCCCGTGACTTTTCTCGTTCATTTCTTTAAGGCTTATCCACGCACCCTGGTTGAAAAATTCAGTGTGCCGTTTAAAGAGGGGTATGGGGACAAGTGGGAGATTTTGATGGAAATTTTTTCCCATTTCACCGATTCAAAAATCCTACTTGATGCTTTGTATTACTCCCTGGCCCATCGAAAAGAAGCTCATTTTGCTGTCTTTGAGGATAAAATCATTTCTACATGGGAAAAAATGAGCAAAATTAAATTCGAGGGCGATCTCAAGCCCTTCGAGGTTTGGCTAAAAATGAAGAAAAAGGGATATAAATGGGAATAAGCAGGAACATTTTCCCAGGGAATTCGTACCAGAATTAGAGGTGATTCATATGCGTACTACGGTTTCTGCGGTCCTGCTTATTCTTTGTATTCCCGCTGGTTTTTCAGATGGATTTTTTGATGGCCTGACTGGCAGCTCCGAGGGCCAGGTCACTTCTTCAAAACCCCGTAATGTAATTCCTCCCAAATCAGGCGGCAAAACGCTGAGCTTCGGGGTGCAGTCCGTTGAGGAAGCCCCTATTTCTCCGGCCAAGGGTAAGGTTCGTTTTGATCCGTATGAAGATGCTGCCGACTTTACGAATTTCGCCTCGGCATCCGTAGTTGATGGAAAGCTGGTTCGTAAGAAGGACGTCAACGGAGGCACCTGTTTTGGGATTTCCTATTTTACAGCCATGTGGTACTCCCGTTTGATTCGACCCATACAGCAGGGTAAAAAACCAAATCTATTCAAGATTCACCAAATCGAAATCGGGATGTGGGATGCCCTTTGGACAGATGTAAGCAAAGCTGGAAAATCAGAGTACGATGGTGTCACTTTTGTCACCCTGGGTGTCACCAGGGAAGATGCCAAAAAAGGAAAGTCCTTTTTCAAAACTACAAAAATGAAAGAAAAAATCGGTGATTATCGTCTGTATTCCATGAGTCATGGTCAGCATAAGAAAAAAATCCAGCTTGGTGCCATTTCCCATCATAATGACCAGAAAAGTATTAGCAGAATCTCTATCGATGGTAGTGATCCTTCGGATACTTCCCGTAAGATGAAGGATTTGAAATCGCGGGTGGACAAGCATGGATCTCAGACTTTTTATTATCATAAATACAAGGTCACAGATTCCTGGTATACCTGGAACAAATGGGAATGGGGTCATGCCTGTCTCATCTATGAAATCCAGAGAGTAGCGGTTAAGGCAGAGGGGAAGGCCAAGCGCACGGCCTGGAAAATTCGCTACATGGATCCTAATGCCCTCTATCATAAGCGTGTACCGAAGGAAGAGGGTTTTGGCACCTATATGCTCTATTTTCCTGACTCCAAGCAGGTCACCTTTAGCAAGCACGTAAAAGACTGGTACGGGATTCAAACCCGTAACTCAGTGATCGACAACGTGGAAGTCAAACTCGGTTACTACGATGTTTATGAGGGTCATTCAATCCAAAAGAAGCTTGCCAAGACAGGATTTCTAACCTCAACCGTAGGACAGGGAAGAGTTCTTACCGCAGAAGAAGAGGCTCGACTCGATACTAAAGAAAAAATCAAGGTTGAGAACCAGTAAATGGAATCGATAGAATAGAGTTCGGTTCCTCTGGCGATATTCCCTTGTCAACTTCAGACCGATCTGGCAGCTAAAAGCCTGTGCAAAAAGCCAACAAAAATTTAACTCAGATGAGGAAAGTCATTATATGGCTTTCGCTATGGATGAACGAGTTGATCTACCTGACCGTCCTGGTCCTGTTTGCGACTACTATGGCCGAAAAGGGTCAGCCAGAATTCTCCCTTGAGCAGGTCCTCCAATGGAAGGGCTATGTAGGACTTGAGGAAGACATCTTTAGAAACCTGACCATCGGGGCTGGAGTTGTATGTCTGATCTGGACCCTGTTTACGATCATGTTCGCTGACAGCCTGATGCAAAAAGCCCATGACGAACAAAGCTTCTTACGCAACATGATCATCGGCAGTGTCCTGGCATCTGTTCCTGGTGTAGCGGGTTTGATTCTAGCGCTCCTAAACGGAAAAATTTTAATCGCCCTGGCCTTCTTCGCCTTATCCCTGGTAGCCAAGTTAAAGTTCTACCCAGGCTTCCACACAATTTCCGTACCTTCTCCCAACTGACCCGTCCCTTCTCTAAGGGCCTGTCGGAGAATGGCCTTTTAGTGAGACCGGCTGCAAAAAGCAGGCTCATCGGTAGTGGAATTTTTATCCAGATATTTTTTCAGGTAAGAATCTTTTTCTCTTCAAATTCAAATAGAATTGCCTCTGCTTTGATGAATTGCCCCTCAGAATGAGTAGACTTTTCTATGATCCCGTCTCTGGGGCTTTTAATCAGATGTTCCATTTTCATGGATTCAATACGGGCTAGAAGATCTTCCCGTTGGACTTGATCTCCAACTTTGGCCAAGACTTCCAAGAGTGTGCCTCCGACGGGAGCCCGTATGACATTTTCCACTGTTTGTTCTTCCTTCTGCTCGGTGTCGGAAACCATCTCAATGAGTTGGTATTTCCCCCCAACCATAAACCCAAGGCTCCTGCCCAATCTCTGGATCGAACATACTTGCCAGTGAGAGTCAAAACAGTAGGTAAAGGAACCTCTACTGTAGTCCTTCAGGGCACAATTCCATTCAAACTCAGTCGAGCAATCACCAAAACCACCCCTCACCCTTGCTTGAAGGCCCTCAATCGTTCTCTCCAGGCTTAAAGAAAGCTGAGCCTTTTCATTATCCTTCATGAATTTCAAGGTATAGGATGGCGTTCCAGAATTTCGCCAATGAAGCAATTCCTGGTGGTGGTTTTCTTCGTTCACAACACAGAAGTAATGGGCCAGGATTCCAAGTGCCAACCCTTCCTTGCACTCATCAGTCAATTTCTCCGGCGGACTCAGAAATCCGGGTATAAACCTCTCCAGCGTTCCCGTGTCATAAATCCCCCGCTTGATGTCCTCACTCGCCAGTAAAGATCTCAGAAGCTTCAAATTGGTGTGAACTCCCAAAACAAGAGTACGATCGAGAGCACGGGCCAGACGAGAGATAGCTACCTCTCTTGAAGAACCCCAGCTAATGATCTTGGCCAGCAAAGGATCGTAATATTCGCTGATCCAATCTCCATCCATCAGACCATGATCAATCCTGATTCCTTCCATTTTATCGAATTGAATAGATTCCAACAGCCCGCTTTGGGCTAGAAAGTTCCGGTCAGGATCCTCAGCGTAGAGGCGTACTTCAATGGAATGACCGCTAGCCTCCTTATCTGTCTTGGAAAAATGAAGAACCTCTTCCATGGCGATGCGTATCTGCCACTCCACTATGTCTATGTCCGTTACCATCTCGGTGATGGGATGCTCAACCTGAAGTCTTGTATTCATCTCAAGAAAATAGAAGTTTCCCTGGGGGTCTAGTAGGAACTCAACGGTGCCGGCACCACGGTACTCACAGGCTTCGGCTACTCTCAGGGCTGTTTCACAAATCTCTTCTTGAACCTGTCTTGTTAAGTTGGAAGGAGGACATTCCTCTATGATTTTTTGGTTCCTTCGCTGTATCGAACATTCACGGCAGCCAAGATGCATAAAATTCCCGTGGGAATCGGCAAGAATCTGAACCTCAATATGGCGAGCCCCCTGAAGACATCTCTCTAGAATCAAATCTTTGCTGCCGAAAAGCCGGGCTGAATGAGATTGAAGCCTTTGCAGTCTTTCACGGAGATTCTTGGACTCTTCAAACCTCTCCATTCCCCTTCCTCCGCCCCCTAGAGAGGCTTTAGCCAGAAGAGGAAAGCCCAATTCCTGTGCTTCGCGCACAAGGGTTGCCAGGTCCTGCTTCTCACCAGCATATGCTGGTAGAACAGGAACTTTACGGCTTTCAAGAAGATGTCTGGATCTTCTCTTACTGGCCATCATCTCAATGGCTTCAGGCCTGGGCCCAATGAATATCAATCCATTTTCTTCACAGGCTCTGGCAAAATCCGCCTGCTCCGAGAGAAATCCATAGCCCGGATGGATCGCCTGGGCACCGGTTTTTCTGGCAGCTTCCATGATGCGATCAATATTGAGATAAGTGTCTCGAGAATCCCCGGGTCCCAGGTAAAAGGACTCCTGTGCCTGGGTTGTCATTAGAGTGTCCTGATCCGCCTCGCTAAAGACCGAGACAGTCTGCAGTCCCATGTTAGTAGCCGTCCGCAAGATTCGACAGGCAATTTCCCCCCGGTTTGCCACCAATAGTTTTTCAAAGATCTTCATTGGCCGGGATTTCTCTTTCGGCCATAGCCAAGAATCCTGGAGATTACAGATAACATGATTTCATCAGCACCTCCACCTATAGAGCCCAGGCGCATATCCCGGTAGGCTCTCGAAGCCGGGTTCTCCCACATATATCCCATGCCTCCCCAGTATTGCAGGCAGGAGTCACTCACTTCTCTTGAGAGCCTGCCGGATTTCAGCTTGGCCATAGACGCGAGCAAAGTTACGTCCTCACCGTTGATATATAATTCGCAGGCCCGATAGATGAGTGATCGAACACATTCAATCTCAGTTTGAAGCTCCGATAGCCTGAATTGAATGACCTGATTTTCAATGAGATTTTTCCCGAATACGCTTCGTTGTGAGCAGTATTCCGCAGTCTGGGTAATGACATATTCCAGAGCTCTCAAAGTACTGGCCGCTATATGCATTCTCTCTTCCTGAAACTGCTGCATTTGCAGGGAAAATCCAGCTCCTTCATCCCCGATTCGGTAGTGCCTGGGAACCTTCACATCCTCGAAGAAAATCTGAACCGTGTCACTGGAGTGCATTCCGAGCTTTTGAAGTCTCTTGGAAATGGTGATTCCAGGGGTATCCAGGGGTACTATGATTAAAGATTTATTCTTATGCGGATGACCCTCTGATGTATTTGCCAGCAAGCAGGCAAAATCACCCTGTGAAGCTGAGGTGATCCACATCTTAGAGCCGTTAATAACATAGTCATCACCTACACTTCGCGCATAGGTCTTTATGCCTGCCACATCGCTGCCCGCCTGGGTTTCACTGACAGCTATACAGGCTACCATCTCTCCAGAAATCGCTGGGGCCAGAAACTGCTTACGCAATTCATCACTGCCATAGCGAGCAAGGGCCGGGGTAGCCATGTCGGTCTGCACCCCAATAGCCATAGGGATGGCTCCGCAGTGAATGCCGCCGAGTTCTTCCGCTATCACCAGTCCGTAGCTATAATCAAGACCCAGACCTCCATACTCTTGAGGCTTGGTTGCCCCGAGAAGACCTAATTTTCCCATCTTCGTAAAAAGTTCACGAGCAGGAAAGATTTTCTCGTCCTCCCATCGGTCCACATGGGGATTGATTTCCCTCTCAATAAAGGATCGAACCGTATTTCTCAGCTCTTCATGCTCATAAGAAAACAGCATAATTACATCCTCGCTACACCAAAGGTATTACCCTTGAGAGTCCTCACCGCGGCTTCCTTTTGTGATTGGATTAAAAACCCCAGTAATCTTCTTGAATCCCGGGGATCAATGATGCCGTCGTCCCACAAACGCGCAGTACCAAAAAGAGCGCTGGAAGATCCTTCCAACTGGGTAGTGGTGGTTTCCTCCAGGGACTTGAGCCTGTCCTCATCGGGTTCAAGACCTCTCCGAAGATAGTCCTGCTCGGAGATGATCCGCATAACCTTTCCAGCCTGAGCACCTCCCATAACCGCAGTTTTCGCGTTGGGCCAGGAAAAAATAAAGGAAGGATCCATCCCCCGTCCACACATAGCGTAATTGCCAGCCCCGAAAGATCCTCCAATGACCAGGGAAATTCTAGGCACGCGTACATTGGTAACCGCCTGGATCATCTTGGACCCCTGCTTGATGATCCCGCCAGCCTCGGACTCTTTGCCTACCAGAAATCCGGTCGTATTGTGCAGAAATATCAGGGGTTTGTCAGCCTGGTCACAAAGCTGCATGAACTGGGTAGCCTTTTGGGCCCCTTTTACGGTAATGGGTCCGTTGTTTCCAAGGAAGCCACAGGGATATCCATAAATTGAGGCAAATACACAAATGGTACCGCGATCATATTGAGCCTTGAACTCCAGCATCTGCGAATCGTCAACAAGGCGTAAGAGGACTTCTCTCACATCATAGGGTTTGCGCGGATCAGAAGGGATTATTCCCAGTATTTCTTCCTCGCTATAGCGAGGTGGCTTACTATTCACGGGATGGATAGAGCCTGCCGAATTCCAGGACAAATCCCTGAGAATCAAACGGGCCAGTTTGATTCCTTCCTGATCATTCCTGGCCAGAAATTCTCCTGTACCTGATTGTACAGAATGAAGAGTTGCTCCACCCAATTCCTCATCACTGGCAATTTCTCCCGTGGCGGCTTTAAGAAGCGGTGGACCCGCCAGGAACATTTTCGAAGCCCCCTCTACGAGTACCAGGTAATCGGATAAGCCTGGCTGGTAAGCCCCTCCCGCTGTAGCATTGCCATGTACCACGGTAACCTGGGGGATTCCGGCCGCTGAGAGTCTTGACTGGTTTGCAAAGGTACGTGCGCCGGGAATGAAAATATCAGCGGCGTAGTTGAGATTAGCTCCCCCACTCTGGGCCAAGGTCACCAATGGCAACCGATTTTCCCCTGCGATTCGTTGAATTCTGAGGGTCTTTTCCAGCCCGGCTGGATTGATGGTCCCTCCCTTGATAGCGCAATTATTCACATTAACGGCACACCGAACTCCTTCGATATAGCCGATTCCTGAAATCATACCCCCGCCGGCTGTGGAACCATCCTTATCCCCATACATTCCATACCCGGCCAGAGCACAGATTTCTACAAAAGGGGATCCAGGATCAAGTAGGAGGTCAAGCCTCTCCCTGGGTAGAAGTTGAGCTAATTTCTCAAATTTGGATTTGGATTGGAGGGCCCTATCCAAGAGGTTTTTCTCAGCTGTTCGGAACTCTAGGATTTGTTCCTTTAGGAAGGTTTGATTGAGCCGAAATTCTTCAGAGTCAGACCGGATCGCAGATTCATTCATATTTACTGGCAAAGAGTCCCAAGTTTTGAAATTCACTATACTTATCTCCAGGAATTTTTACTGGAAACTCCAGGAGTTGCTGCGCGTAAGATTTACCCTGGGGATCAATTCTCAAGGAACTCAGTCCACCCCCGCCCAGGCTATATTCCAGCACAAAGTTCAAGGCATTAAGACCGGGCCAATCATACTGAATTACGCGCCCTTCCTCTCCATCAAAGATCTGGCTGAACCATTCATAAACCGCGCGAGCAGTGAGTTGGCTCTTTATTAAGGGGAAAAATTCCTGCCCCCTTGCAATGACTCCTATATTACAATGCTCACCCTTATCTCCGCTGCGGGCAAAAGCAATGGCCTCCAGGGGCACCACCTCTCCTTCAGGATCAGATTCTAAAGACCTGGTTTGGGTTACAGCTGGGAATTTAACAGGAGCGTAAATTCTGCTGGGAGTTCCACTGGCCTGAACACAGAATTCCTCGTCTGGAAATGGCTTTAATTGCTGAATAATCTCTGAGTCACCTCGCTCTCCAGAAAGGGGGACAGAATGCTTTAAATCATGGGTCCATTCGATTGTTTCCCACGATACACAATCTCTATTGAGAAGATGTGAGACCAGTTTTAACCTCGGTGAAATACTCGGTCTTCCCCCCAGGAGATTGGTGATTCCAGGAGCCATGGAAGTAGCTGCTGGAGCGATCTCACCTGAAAAGATCTTAAGCACGTCTCGATTTTTATGAGCAACTATTATCCTGAGCAGGACTTCTCGTGAACCAAGGGCCTCGTGTGATGCCTTTGGACCATAAATGGATTCGCATCCCAGGGGCTCATAAATAAATTCTTTGATTTCTTCAAGATCTCTTTCTCTGAGAAGAGAATTCACCCGTTTGATGATAGCGTCAGCAATCAACTTCGCCTTATCAAGAGAGCGAGGACCAATCACCGAGAGTAAGGCCTGCGCTCGATATCCATCGATTATCGTGGAACAGACTTTTAAGCTGGGTGGCGCGCCTAATCCTCTGGAGCCCTGGACACTGACTTGATTTTCTCCTATCTGTTTGAGTTGGACCGGGGTAAAGTCACAAACTACATCGGGTAAATAATATCGAGACGGATCTCCAATTTCATAAACAATCTGCTCAGCTACCGTAGCAACATCAACCCTGCCTCCGGTATGCGGCGCTTTGGACACCAAAAAGCTGCCGTTCGCACTGAACTCCACCAGGGGAAATCCCATATTCTCAAATCCCTCAACACTCTCCCAGTCAGTAAAATTACCTCCTGTGCACTGGGATCCACATTCCAGTATATGTCCAGCCAGGCTTGCCTGAGCCAACTTGTCATAATCCCCTGCTCCCCAGGAGAATTCATGGGCAAGAGGGGCTGATATCAAAGCACTGTCCACTACACGACCAGTGATCACGATTTGGGCACCCATCTCCAGCGCGCGTCGTATTCCCTGCACCCCGAGGTATACGTGGGAACTAATGGCCCTGGAGGAATCGGGCAGCTTAAGTTCAGCTGCCTGACCTACAAGGTTATCACCGCAGACGACGGCGATCTTCAGGTCCAAATCCATCTCCTCACACAGCTCCCCCAGTGCCGCTGCGCATCCAAAGGGATTTAATCCGCCGGCATTACTGATAATCCTGGTTTTCTTCTGTGCTAATTCAGCCAGGCAAGGTTTCAGAGCAGAGATGAAATCAGGAATGAAACCAGCATTGGGATTCTTCTTTTTGCTAAGAGCTAACAACCCCATGGTCACTTCAGATAAGAAGTCATAAACAAGATAATCCAGTCGCTCACAGTGTAAAAACTGCCTGGTGGCTTCCGGTGTATCACCCCAGAAAGCACTAGCGCATCCAATTACTACAGAACGCTCTCTACTCTCACCCACCTCGCACACCCTTCCTTCTTTCTAACAATTTGATCGAGAAAACGGGTTTCTCCACTTGCTCTGACCGGGTCTTTCTATTTCCCTGGCTCCACCTTGATGTTTGCTTCACCTGTTTCTCGGGCTGTAGTCCCTGAAGAGAGTCCCTTTTTACCCTGGGCCTCATAAAGCACCTCAAGATATTCTTCAAATGGACCTAATCCAGCCTCTTTTCGACGCTCATCCACCTCTTCAAATTTTTCAATGGGAAGAGGCACAATATTACCCTTGGGATCAACTTGATACTGTGTCCCATAGAGCTGACGTTCCCCCTCTAAAACCCGGATTCGATCTACCAGGTAAGCAATTTCAGAGGGTTCAGTATCCTTGTCACTTTGCAAAAGCTCCAATGCCTTTATTTGAAATTCACGGTCAAAGTCTGCCTGGAGAGCCAAAAGCCAACTAGCATGAGATGCGCGAGCTCCGACCTTTGATGCACTTGGCCACCCAATCGCGTTAATGACTCTCTTCAATGTACCCAGGTGGGCTTTGGACTGCTCGGGATCAGGAGATCGTTTTCCCTGTTTTATTTCACTCTCAATTGCCGCGATTCGGACTAGTTCAGCGGCAATGGCGATAGTCTGCTTTTTTGCATTTAATCGTGAGATCCAATCGGGAAGAGAAAAAATCTCTGGTTTCGGCCTTTGTTCTCCCTGAACCAGAAGCCTTCCCCGTAAAGCCGCCTGATCAAACCTGAGCCCAAAATACCCGAGGGTATTCTGCAGCTCGGTAAGTACTCCGTCCAGAATCTCAAATACTGTATTTTCCTCAATGGAAAGATTCTTCGAGGGAAGCAATATAAGGCTTAGTTCAAGACCTTCTTCATCCACAGTTCCTGGATGAAGTACAGTCTTTACTCCCAGGGCTTTTCCAGCCAGGTAATTTGAAAGCGTTCGATGAGTGCAATAACGAGCAAGGTTGGTCTGAATGAGATTTCTTAGAATTCCCTGGTGAAGACTCCTCAGGGAGAGAGACTGCGCTTCTGATAAGGACCGAATCAAGGTATCTGCTGAACCTTCTGGTGAGACACCCTGAGTTGAAACAATTAAAACCAAGAATAATGCAAGATAGTACCTTGGAATTATTACTTCTGAATTCTGAAATTTTTTAAGAATTTTCATAAGCCCACTCAGCCCTCTCCATAGCTCAATAACCATCTTCAATGAACACTCCGCGCTCCTTCATAAACTTTAGAGTCCGGATTGCTCTCTGGTCTTTTTGTAAAGCCGCCTTACGATACCATTGAATAGCGCTTTCCTCGCTTTTTTGAATACCTTTTCCAAATTCATACATCATGCCCAGGTTTGTCTGTGCCGCCGCGTGCCCTTGAATAGCCGCCTTTTCATACCAGGAAGTTGCCTGGGAATAATCTCGATTCACTCCCCGGCCAAGCTCATATAGGGTTCCCAGAGAAACTTGCGCTTCAGCATGATCCTGGATGGCTGCCTTGCGATACCACTCTACAGCCTTAGCCTCATCCTTGATCACTCCAACCCCCTTCTCCAACACCTTACCCAAGTTAGTCTGGGCTGAAGAGTAACCGGTGTTGGCTGCCATTTGAAACCATTGAAAAGCTTCTTCAGAATTACGATCTATACCCATTCCTCTAAGATAGGCCATCCCCAGTCGGTTTTGCCCCTCAGGATTCCCTGACTGAGCAGATTTCTGGAACCAGGAGTAGGCTTCTTCAGGATTGGACTTCGTTTCCCACTCTCCCTTTTCCAACATTACCCCAATCACGCATTGGGCTGTGGCATCCCCTTTTTCCGCTTCTTCCAAAAACCAAGTTTTTAGGGCGACACCAGCACCCGGACCCGAAGTTTTGGGAGATCCTCTGGCGATCAGGCAACCCGGAAACTCTACTCCATTCCTCATGGATTGTTCAAACCAGTCAACAGCCTTTGTCCAGGATTTTTCAACCCCTATGCCATGCCCGTATAGAACACCAAGGTGAACCTGAGAAGAAGTATCTCCCCGTCTTCCTGCCTGAGCGAACCAGGAAACTGCTCTGGAAGAATTCACCTCAACACCGTTTCCCAGAAAATATCGCTCTCCAAGGATGATCTGTGACAGAAGATAGCCAGATTCAGCCGAATGCTCATACCAGTAGATAGGATTTGAGGGCTTCAGGTCCGAATCGGGATAAACGTCGAGAACTTTTCCCACCAGGTACTGAGCCTGGGGATAGCCTAATTCGGCAGCCTTCAAATACCACTTCAATGCCTTGGACACATCCTTGAATACTGCCATTCCCTGTTCATGAAGCTGTCCAATCCTGGTCATTGCTTCCAAATCACCCTGCTCTGCGGCGGCTTCCAGCCACTTCCAGGCCCTGTCCAGATCTCCTCTTCCCCGGGGAGAATTAAGGTAAAGAAAAGCCAGGGTCCTCTGTGCCAATGACAATCCTCTTTCCGCCGCACGGGTTAAAAGCTCCCTGGCCCGGTTCGCATTCTTTGAAAAGCGGATCCCTTCCATGAAATGGTATCCCAGGCATACCTGGGCCATGGGATTATCTTTGTCTGACTGCGCTATCATCCACTCTTCGGAAAGATAACCATATCTTAACGCATTCAAATTCTGCCTGGCGGCAGCTAAAACTATTTCGAGATCCCGCCTGGCTTTTCTCGGGGCAAATCTGAGCCCTTCTCCGTTTGAGTTCACCGCTGTCAAAATCAGGTCCCGATCAGAGCGTAGATCAACCGGGACAAATTCAAGGGATAAGCCATTCTGCTCAAGGGCTGTCAACAAAAGCTGCCTATCCTTTCTTAACTCCTCATCGACAAACTCCAATGCCAATCCTTGCTTCTCAAGGATCTTCGCAACCACGCGCCGATCCCTCCATAGTGACGAGTCCATCGAGAGAAATGCCCTGAAATTCTGCTCAATAGCCACAAGGACAACATCTGGTTCCCGACGAAACTTTTCGCTAAGATTCTCTAGCTGGAGACCATCCATCCTTAGCATTTGAATGGCCAGGTCCCGATGTTCATACAAATCAGGATCCAAAAAAATCCAGGCCGAAGGGTCATTCTGAAGAGCAAGAGACGCTATGGATCGGTCTTTCTTATATCTTTCCGTCGCAAACTGCAGAGCCTTACCATTTTGCATGATCGCTACCTTTACGAGCCGATCCTCATCCCGTAGATCTTTGTCCAGGTACTCTAATAGGAGACCGTCTTTGGTAAGTAGGTGCATACAGATTTCACGATCTTTCCAAAATTCAGGATCCATAAACTGATATGCCTGGTAGTTTTGAATCGCTGCCTTAAGAACCAGGGATCTCTTCTTTTTGAGATTTTCTGAAGCATGTTTCAGCAGCATGCCATCATGTTCCACCAGTTTTGATACGATTACCCCATCTCGGTAGAAAATGGGATCCATGAACCGGTAAGCATTGTAGTCCTGGTTAATGGCCATCATAACCAATCTCTTGTCACGACGAAGTTCAGGAGCAGCATACTGAAGAAACATTCCATTCATGGAAACGCCTCTTACAAGAGTCTCCCGATCCAGGCGGGCTAAGGCTGGTGAAAATGCCAGGATGCCCCCATCGATTCCCGCCAACTCTCTAATGATTTCAATATCAAAGATCTCTGGAACTTTTTTTTCTGTGCGAATCCACTGAAGCGCATCTTCAAAGCGAAAGGGAAAGGCACAGATTAAATCCTTAGCTCGATTAAGGGCCACTGCACCAAAGTTTTTGCAATACACTTCCAGTTCCTGCCCATAGCGCAAGGGATCAACTCTCTGCCAACGGGTTAGAAGCTGCCAGCCCAAAAATTCAATCACATCATCCCTGAATCCATCTTTCTTAATAAAAGACGGTAGTAGAAATTCAGAGGATTCAGGACTTGGAAGAGCTCTGGTCGTGGGACCTACAGCCGCAGCACTAGATTTTCTCCTTACAGCTTCTTCAAATTCCTCCCAGGTAACGGAATTTTTGTGCCAGAAAACAATTTCTTTCTTCTCTAAATCAATTGATTTTGAATAACTAACTCCCTCCTGCCTGTGTGTCCAGTGATTGCCAGTGGTAACCAGGTTCTTAACCGCAGTATCGAGGTATTTTGTTGAGGCTGGAGACTCGACCGGGGTGTATCCTGGATGAGCAAAGACAATAGCGAACTGCCAGAGTACCCATAAAGATGCCAGAACACCTAACTGGTTCAGGGGAATTTTGGATCGGTTTGGTTCCTTAAATGTCGTGATTTCCCCAGGTAAAGAGGCTGCTTCACATGCCTTTTGGAGCTCCGACACGGATTCATGTATGTCAAAGTTATAGGTGCTCACCCTTAGCCTGGTTCCGCCCGGTATCTCCATCAAGGAGATTTTAAATGCCGTGGTGAGATTAATGACGTCATAGTACAAAGTCATTCCAAGGACTTTACGGGTGAGAACCACATATTCGTCATTGTAGAAAAGGTGCAGCTTATTTCTTGAACGGGTCATCTCCTTTCCAAGGTAAAGAGCCTTTAATCCCTGGGGTAAGTCCGTGACCCGGCTCTTTGAGTCAGGCAAATTATTCAAAGAAGAGACCTGGGCGACAATCTGCTTCTTTTCGGGAGGATACTTGGTCCTCACAAAAAGAAGATAGAAAGTAAGCAGGCCACAAAGTGAAGGTAGTACTCCAGCGTAAGAATAGACCGCGTAATGACGAAAGAGGTAAGCCCCGGCGAGAAACAAGAGTCCAGGTTTGATGATATTAGCGGTAAATGGAAAACTCAAAAATCGAGTTGTCATGATTTTTAGCGCAATCCAGGGAAAGGCATAAAATGCCACAAGTGCAGCTAAAAAAGCCGTGAAGCTAACCGCGTATGCCTCAATACTTGCTTCAGCTGAATAGCTTATATACATCGCGAAAAAAGCGATCGCCACCAGAATAGCTGGAATACTGAACAGTATAGAAGAGCTGATATGGGCTATTCCCGTGGCTGCCTGCCCCAGGCGCACTCCAAGCATATTGATAGGTAAAGATTGTCTGGCGCTGCCGGAAAAATAGCGTTTTCCAAAGAGATATCCATCGGCCACACCATAGAGAGGCAGCAGACAATGAAATCCTCTCAACCGATCAAAACCGTAAATATAGGTGAAATTTGGAACAAACGGCAAATGTCGAACCAGGGATATATAGGTGTAGTCATTGTCATCCTGGTAAAGAAAGAGCGGTTTATCTGATTCATTCACGGCAAGGTGATAGATTCTTCCAAAATTACAGATTTTCACAAAATGTGGATATGCCTCTGTGTAGGAAAGAACGTCGGATTGAAAACTCGCAAAGAGCATTAATCCGTTGATGTATGCCACAGGTACGAGTGCTATGACGAGAAAGAAAAAGGGCATCACCTTACCCAGGTGTTCGAGGAAGATGCTTGGATCCGGAAGTCCAGCTACAATCCCTACCAAAATACCCTTCACCGCTGGACCTATATAACCAATATTATAAAAACAAATGGAGAGTACCAACACTGAGGCCAGTAGTTGAATGAGCATGATTGTTCTTCCGTAATAACGGAAATAAATATCTTCGAAGACTCTCGAACGAAGAACCCCCAAGAACTTCGCACATTCCAGGTCCTCCCCACAGCTTTCCAAAAGATGTGACGCGAAAACCATTTGAAAACGGCTTTCCCATGCCCTGGCAAGATCCCTGAGGGATTGCTGCTTAGCCAGGTCGTCGAGGTTCTCATGTTCCGGTAAGCCAAGCCAATGTTCAAAACATTCCTCGGCTGTCTTAGCGCGGCAATCTAAAAAAAAGCCTTCATAATCGATGAGGTTCTGTGAAGTCCCTGACTTCTTAGCCTTTTCCAGGAATTCCCGAGCTAATTTCTCTTCGTCCATTTCAGCGCATACACGTTCTAAGAGAATGTACCTGAGGTCATAATCAAGAGGAGTCGAATAATCAAGCAGGAGTCGTTTCGCATCGCTCAGTGCGCCCATTTCTCTGAACTTAAGAACCTTTTGAACCGCCTTTTTTGAGACTCCTCCTACACCGAAATCAATAGTGGAGATCCAATCGGTACTCCATTTTTGAAGAGAAGGTTCCCCTGTGGTCTCCCCGGGGGTCACCGGGTCAATTTCCTGGGCTTCCCGCGCGACATTTTGCGGAGATTTTGATGGTGCCTTCTCGTCTAAGATCTTTGGTTTGGCAGCAGGGAGCGTGGACTGAAAAAGTTTAGAATCCACTCCAAGAATCCGGCCAACTCTCTCAAGAATCCCTTTAATGACTTTTGGCTCAAACCCCTTTTCAGTCAGGGATTCATGCAGACTGCTAAAGTACCTCGCCATATCCAGGGCGCCTTCACGTTCATTTCCCTTGATCTGCCTGAGAACTTGCTGGTGGATTTGGGTAACTTTCGATTTTTCCACCTTGAGAGCACTAAAAAGTTTTTGGAAAACCTCCTTTTCAGCCGGTTCAATCTTGCCGTCTCGCAAGATTTCTTCAAGGAGGGTTTTTAGAATGATCTCAGCAATTTCATTGCGGGTGTTCTCATCCATCACTCTTCCTCAAATGTTGGAATCTGACCCATGGAGTGTTGTATGAATTCACCCGCATATACAGTGTGGGTGAGCCTTCACTGTTCTGTAGAAAGCCTTTGGATGGATAGGATGAAATCGAGAGTTTGATGAGAGATAAAGCCCCTGGAAAGCAGAATCTCACCCAGTGGCTGGTGCTTTCCATGATCGCGGAATACCGCCTCCTGAACTCGAAGACCTTCCTTTAGCTGTCGTTGGTCAATCAACGCGAATTTGAGTGCGATGGAGCCAATGAGATAGGAGTCCTTACGAAAGTACAAATGCTCCTGAAGATCTAAACATCTCTTCAATTCATTGGGGCCGATATAACCTAACTCATAGAGCATTGCACCGAGTTTTATTCCCTTATCTCGAGTCTGAACTTCCAAAGCGTGATTGAGCTGTTCATCTGTGATGAGAGCCTTAGCCAGAAGAATACCGCCTAATTTGAAGTTTTCCTTTTGCATCAGGTAGGTGTCATCACGCTGATGTTCAAGAACTCCTACCAGGTTATCTTCCAAGAACTCTAGTTCAAAGGCCTCCTTCTCCGTTAAACCCAGCCTCTTTCTCTGGATCTCTAAAAAACGCCTTTCATCAGGGGTTACAACCTTGTCGGTATACACAATATTAAGATATCCAAGATACTCAGAGAACAGCTTTCGGCGGTTTATAATCCTGAAATCTTCCTCTGTATTGATTCCGAATTGGTCTAGCCCCTCCTGCAAAATAGGATTTTGAAAATCAATCCGGGCTATCTGCACCAGAATCTCAGTCAGAGACTCTTTATCATCTTTATTAAACAACTCTCTTGCCTTGGCAATCCATGTCTTTAGTTCCAATTCCCAGGTCTCGGTATTTCTTAATCCCAAGGTTCTCGCAAGTTCCTGGAGCGTGAACCGCTCCATATCCTGGAGAAAATTCGACTGGGTAAGCTCTTCAAAAAGTTCTCGATAAGAATTTTTCCTTTTGGAGGCTTCTTGATCATCTGAAATTCCAAGCTCCTGTTTCACCTTTTCTTCGATTACTCTTAGCCGTTCCATACCAATATTGAAGACCTTATGCATGATCTGAAGAGCCTGCTCCTCCTTTTCATCCACAATACCCATGGCCCAATAACTGTATATTTTTCGATAATAGAGTTCCTCATTTTCATTGATAAAAGTGATATCCGTCGGCTTTGACCAGTGATTCTGGAACCATTCGGAAAACTGCTTATCCTTTAGCACATGATCGCAGTGGTAGTTACTAAAACGCCCATGACCGGCATGAAAACTGGAGTAGAAGTAGAGACTGGTCTCCTTACAATCAACCTCGTTACATTCAAACTGGACCAAAAAAGGCGACAGTTCCAGGATTTGAGAATAGGAGTCCTCGGCATCCTCCTTCATTAAAAAGACGGAACCGATACGGGAGCGATTTGCAACGGACTGTGAGCAGGCAAGATAAGTCTGCCCATAATGGACTCGAAAGAAACCCTTAACCTTCTTCCCATCTGCAACATAGGATTCAAGGGTACCTATTTTGTATTCAAACAGGGGGCTGAGCTCTGCTAGAAGGTAGGCTATGGTCTCTCTAAGATAAACATTTCCCAATTCCACCCTGCTTCGGGAGCGATCAAGGTCCTGGCTGCTGATTCTCTCTTCATAAGCGATCAGTATTTCCAAAATCTCCTGATTGGAGCTGCATTGGAATTCATCTTGTTCAAAATCCTTCTTAAAGGCTTCAATGGTTTCCGCCATCGCTGAAGAGGAATCCAATTGCCTGCTTAAAAATTCAGAGAGAATGGTGGCGATCTCAATTTTGTCCTCAGACTCCTTTTCAAACAGGTTCAGAAATTCTTCATTTTCACCACGAACTAAGACTTTTAACCAGATTGCGGATGTGGGAGTAGAAAAGCGTAACAGCGCAGATGTGAGTAGGTCGGATGCCTCCTTTGAATCACAGGAGCGCAGCAGCGAGATTTTTAATGTTGCCAGGTACCTGACTAACGAACTTGCAACATCCAGGTAAAGGCGATTGATATTCATGGAGTTCTCTAATAACTCCGATTCCCGAATCCGCGTAGATAGCGTGGCTAAAAAGGGAGGGAAAAGAAGGAGATTATTTCGATCTAGAAGCCCCATTACAAGGTCCGATTATACCGTTAATGAAGTGGTTATTAAAACTATGGTTTTAACAGGATTCTGAATTACCCCTTGTACTCGGTCTAGAAAGGAATCAAGCCGGGTTAAATTCAGCGGTTGGAGTCGGTTCAGCTTCCAGTTCCTGGCACCTTTTAGCAACTCTATGAGCGCTTTTCATCCAAAATAGGATCAGAACCAATGAAAGAGCGATTAGAGCACCGGAAGCTTTTGAGGATATTTGTATGAGGCTGTCGAGCCCCATTTTCGAGAATGCTGCCAGGGCACCTCCCATTCGAAAAACCGGACCTTCAATCACCGGTTTGAAGCGCAGATTCGCCTCGAAATCGAGCGGAACAAACAAAAGCTCCTTGCCCGTATTATTCCAGGAATAATCAAAACCTCCGGTAAGGATTTTCAAAAACTGCACCGTATCCAGGTGAATGGGGAAAAACAGGGCCAGAGATGAAAAAAAGTAGAGAACCGGAACAACCAGTAAAAGGATGGGAAGGCCAAGGGCTTGAATCAATCCCCCTTTTAGAATCAAAAGAAGGACCAGTCCCAGAATATTCTGATAGAGATAGACCTCGCCAAAAAAGATTCCCGTTCTTTGCTGAAGCCGATCCTGGAAGCGGGTGAATTCCGCCATGGGGTTTTCAGACCAAGATGGCGGCAGAAGAGAAAGACTCTTGTCGAGCATCTTCTGACGCCCCTCCCCCCCGGCATGTTTGATGCTTAAAACCACATTGACGAGGGTATCTCCCCTTTCCGATATCCCCATTTGATCTTCCTTGAAATATTCAGCAATGATCACTTCCCTGGTAAGTTCCCTCTCGATCTTGGCGTTGGTGGTATAGTCAAAAACACTTCGACAGAATGTGAGAGAAAAAACCAGGATAGCTATGGTGAGCAAATATCTGTTGGAGAAGAGATCCCCGAGCTTTCCCCTGGAAACCCGTGCGGCCTCAATCCCCGGTCTACTCTGCTCTTTAGCGGATATGGGCCTCGCCATTTCTAAGAAAAAATAAGCAAGGAGCAGCGTCAGGGTCGAGAACAACAAATTAGGCCCAAAAGCTCCCTGTTCAAAGATATGCAGTGAAATTCTAGAACCAACCAGTGCCCCAAGAATCGCCCCCATCCAGATGAAAGCGTAGCTCTTTCTGCCTCCCTGCGCGGAAAAGCGCTGGTTCGTAACTCCCCACAATAGAGACAGACATAGCAGAAAATAAACCGAGGCCCACAAACAAAATAAGATAATAACAAGTTTAGAAGGCTGGTTCAGAAATGCCCCAAAGACGAGATGGATGACTGCAACAGCAGGAAAGGTCACACGCAAAACCCGTGTTCGATCAATGTGACTTAACACCTGGTGAAAAGCGTGGGTTAAGAGAAAGGAAGAACCAATGACCAGGAGATGAAAAATCGGCAGAAAGTCGGCACCAAACTCCCTGAAATAGAGTGCTTCTCGAAGCGGCTTGATGAGGTAATAGGAGCTCAGGAGAGTGAAAAGAGCCAGAAAGGTAAAAAAGGCCTTCCTTCTCTCGTTTGAAGGTACTCCCAGAAATCCCATGAAGGAGTCCAGGACTTTGAAACTGGAGGTTTTTATTTTAGCTCCCGGTAGAGGCGGTTTGTTGTCGATCCCTGGTCAATAAGCTCACAGCGATGATTACCAGAAAATTCAGAAGAAAAATAGAGAATCGCTCAGGAGCAACCGCCTGCCATGCGGTGTTCTTCCAAAGAATGGTTCCCAGGGAGCCAAATAACAACCCCGCTATCACACCATTACGAGTCAAGCTCTTCCAGTAAAGAGATAAGACCACCAGGGGCCCAAAGGTGGAACCCAAACCACCCCAGGCATAGGAGACCATCTGGAAAATGATTTCCTGTGAAGTATAAGCCAGGTAAAATGCACATAGACAAACAACTGTTGTCATGACTCGGGAAATCAAAAGTAATTTTGCCTCGCCTGGCTCCTGGCGCAAGGTCTTGTGATAAATATCCTCACATACCGCTGATGAGACCACCAGAAGTTGAGTGTCAGCTGTGGACATCATGGCAGCAATCGCTCCGCAGATCAAAATACCTGCCAGCCATGCCGGGACATAATACTTGGCGAAAAAGGGCATTAGTTTGTCTGAATTCGCACCCTCGCCCAGAATACCCGCTTCCGTTAGCTGCTCAGGAGTAAAAGCCACAATAGCGATAAGGCCCAGCAAGACAGCACCCCCAAAAGCAGGAACTACCCAGGCCGATGCGATCCGAAACCCTTTTCTCACGTCTTCTCTGGAAGGCATGGCCATAAAGCGAGTGAGAAGATGGGGCTGTCCCACGTAACCAAAACCCCAGCTCGCTCCGGCAAGAATAAAAAGTAGAGCTCCCACCCCCGTTTCTCCATGAGTCCAGGAAGTGATTTCTGTTGAGGTTAGTGCGGAAAACCTATCCAGAAATACCCCCACTCCACCCATTTCCATGATTGCGGCAACGGGCAGAATAACAAGGGTTGCCACCATCAAAATCGCCTGGATCATATCGGTCCAAACCACCGCCACAAATCCTCCGAGTATGGTGTAGGTCAGGACAACGGCAGCCCCGATCATAATTCCTGTTCCTTTCTCCATACCAAAGGTAGCGTTGAGGATAGTTCCCGCTGCGGCAAAACCGGAGGAGACATAAAAAGTGTAGAAAAACATGGAGACCAATGCACCAAGAAGTAGGATGATCCGGCAATTGGAAAACATGGATGAAAGTAATTCAGGAAGAGTCAAAGCACCACAATTGGCGGAAGCCGCCCTGATCTTTTCAGAAATGAAAATCCAGGAGCATAGAATTCCTATTACTGAACCAAGTGCTGTCCAGGCTTCTCCCAGTCCTACGGTTAATGCTGCTGCGGGAAGACCAAGGAGAAGCCAGGCTGATTCTCCAGATGCCCTCTCTGAGAAAGCCAGCAAATAACCATTAATGGAGCGGCCCCCAAGGAGCCAGTCTTCATTGGTTTTATTCCTACTGCTGGCCACAAAACCTATGACCAAAACCACCACAAGATATGCTATGAAACCGATTAATGTTGCATCCATGGCTCCATTCTAGCAAAAGCATTGCCCCATGAAAGATTGACAGAATTCAAACCAGCCGTAAAATGCACTCAAATGAGCCGTATTGTCCTTTTCCTTCTCATTCACTGCCTGGCCTACAGCCAGTGGGAGCCGAAACCTGGTGATATACTCTTCCAGCGCCTTTCGAGTTCCTTCGGTTCGGCCGTGGAGGGAACCACGGGCTCTCTTTGGAGCCATGTAGGAATCCTCAAGAAAGAAGAAGGAAAGTGGCTTGTAGTCGAAGCCATCCCGCCCAGGGTTAGAAAAACCCCCCTTGATCTTTATTTGAAACGATGCAAAAACCGCTATGCGGTGAGCAGACTGATCCAATGGGAAAAAAATGAGCTTCAAACAATGATTGAAAGGGCCGAATCGCACCTCGGAAAACCCTATGATGGAGTTTTCGTACTTGATGATACCCTAGAGATTTATTGTTCAGAACTCGTCTATGACGCTATCAATCATGTCAGGGGAAAAGGAAGCCTCAAGGGTAAGCCTATGGACTTTTCAGGGGCTTTAGAATACTGGAAGAAGTATTTTGAGAGGAAAAACCGTCCCATTCCCCAGGGGAAACCGGGAATCTCTCCTGAAGCGGTATACCTCTACAAACAATCCCAGGTGGTATACCACTACAAGAAAGAGCAGGGAATTTCCAAACGAGTAGAGGTCTTTGAGCTTCTATATCAATGAAATTCAGAGTCAGTAGAAATTTGGATTCTGCTATCAAAACCTGATTCCTTCTACCAGATACTTTCCCTAAATCAAGGGACGGAAAAGAGCTCCGACCTTTCCTAGTAAAAAGAAGAGTTTGTCCTTGATCCAGCCCTTATTTAGACTGGGCAGAACCCTTTTGATGATCTTCCCATTCTCATCGCGGATTACCTGGTAGCGCGTAGTCTGCGCAAGGTCCTTCTCTACAAGTAGACGATTTCTCTGGGCAAAATCACGAGACTTAATCATCGCAACAATTTCCGAATTGACCCGTTCGCTTTGCTGATCAAGGTTATAAGTTCCAATAACCGTGATGGACCCATCGATGATGAAAACCTTGGCATGAAGATGGCTGCCCGTACGTCCATAAATTTGTACTTCGGGGGGCATGACTTCGACAATATCGCGTAAATCACGGGCAAACACAGCCTGGACAACCAGGGTATCCAGGGTTGAGCTTTGGGGACTATTGGTAAGTAATACCAGTCTAACCCCTCTTTCTACCGCCCGAGTTAGAGCTTCTTTCCCTATGTCAGAGAGAACCACGTATGCGTTTTGAATGATAATTTCTTCTTCAGCATTCTCAACGAGTTCCAACAAAGTAGGTCCTATTTCGTCCTTAACCTCTGCACTAGCCCTGGAATTCTTATCCAGAATTGTGACTGGCAGCTCGCGCTGACCCTGAAAAGGAACCCAGGTCGAATAGTTTTTTAGAAGGCTAAACTTTGAGATCTTCTCATTTAGCTCTTCTATGATATGGGCTAGTGCCGGTACAGCCTCTGGATTGAGCATTGACTCTGAGCTCATCCATCTTTTCATTACTTTAGCTGCCAAGAACAGATAGCGGACCTTTTCCTGGTCAATCGCTTCCTCACTGAGAATCTCTTGATTTTTAAGCCTGACATACTCTTCCTCAAAGGCAACCTGAATCTGGGAAATGACATCCTCCCCTTCCAGAAGTACATCCGTGTCTCGGTAGGCCTTCTCATTGTCCTTCTCATCAGCGAGATAATCCTTGGAGATATTCCTTCCGCCCACAATGGTTCTCTTGCTGTCCACAATCATTATTTTGTCGTGGTTGGAAGCCAGAACAACACTGATATCCTTAAAGAAGTTGAGTGTGATCGGCATCTTTAAAAACGCCCCCAGGCTCATGCGGGGATTAAAGACTTTCACGTGCACATTTCCTGTTTTGACGAGTTCCTTGAGAAACTCTCCACCGTATTCACTTTTGACCAGGGAACCGGTTCCAAAGTCATCTACCATTAGCCTGATCTGGACACCAGCCCGAGCCTTTTTTAACAAGATTCCCATCATGGCGTGACCAAAGATGTCGTCCTTGACAATAAAGTATTGGATATCGATCGTCTTCCTGGCTGACTGAAGTAGATGCCACCTGGCGTACCAGGCCTCCATATTGTCAGTAATCAGGCGGGCCCTGGTATTGCTTGAATCACCAAATTTATGGGTATACCAGCGTTCCACAGCCCGCTCCGGTGCATGGAAATCAAGGGCCTTCAGGGAATTAGGTTGAGCTAATTCGGGAGAATAGGGAACACCGTAGAGCTGATGAAAAATGGATACCCTGCTCTGATCATCGCTAATTGAGCTGAAAATAGTGGTAAGGAATAAAGGAACAAGCAGAAAACGTTTCATAATGACTCCAACTGTGCGACACAATCCGCACCACCTAGTCCTACGATTAGATCTTAAAAGGAGTTTCACTCCTGTGTAAATAGATGGAGAAGGAATGAAAATTATTCTGCTCTGAATAATCTATTTCCTACACTTCCGACATCCTCTACGAAACCTGTTGGCAATCCGGTAAAACAGACCCAGGGATTTTTTTCCAGCTCCACTTTCAATCATCCAGCGCATGGGAGAGAGTTTAGGAGCAAGCTTTATTACTTTCTCAATTGCCTTAGAACCACGAAAAACACTTCCATCTTCTCCGATCAAATGTACCTCTTTGAGAAGCTCTTCTTCAGGGATGGAAGGGTCGAGTTGTACGTATCGCTGCAAGGGGACCACCTCCAGTAGAGTGGCATCGCCAAAGCGTCTGGTTGCGTCAGCAAACCGAACACAAAGCGGACAGTCCGCATCAAAAAGGAGCCGATACTTAAGGCTCATGGAGACGTCAGCGGGAAAGACTGGCTGATTTTCCGGCCTTGCCGCTCCCACTACCGTAATCCGGTAATTTGATTTCTTTAAAAGACCCGAACTCTTTCTCAATTTCGGCGCGTACTTTGGCAAAATCCCCTACCAAAAGAATCTTCAGACCATCAGATTTAAAGTACTCCCTCGCCACACGCTGCACATCTTTCACCGTTACCGCTTCAATCGCCTTCAGATAGGTTTCCATGAAATCGTCCGGAAGACCGGCTTGCTCGAAGAAAAGAATGCGGCTGGCAACCTGATGTCGGGTCGCGAATTTGAATACGAATTGGTTCACGATTGTATTTCGCGCCAGTTCCAGTTCCTCGTTGCTAACCGGCTGATCCTGTATTTTTTTAATGGCCGAGAGTATTTCCCTGAGAGACTGCACAGACCCTTCGGTCTTGGTTCCGCAATCAACGCCGATGGTACTGTAGAAAACATCGGCACCAATCCAGGAATAAACCGAATAGGCGAGTCCTAGCTCGGTACGAATCCGTTTCATGAGTCGGGAGTTAAAACCGCCGCCGCCCAGGATTCGATCCATGACCATGAGAGGAAAGAGGTCTGGATTGGAGAGTTTGATCGACTTATGTCCAATTCGAATTTTTACCTGGGGTACGCTTTTCTGAACAAAATACCGCTCAGCTTTAAATTCACGCGTCACCTTTGGGGGATCAACAAGCTTTCTACCAGTTGGCTTCCATTGTGCAAGATAGGGTGAGAGCATCGATTCCAGAGTTTTTAGATCTACATCTCCTACCACCAACAGCTGGCTTCCATCAGGCTGAAACCTCTTCCGATGGCTGTTAATCAGGTTATCTCTGCTGATAGAACCAATGGTTTCCATCGTGGTTTCATTCCCTTCGGGATGGGGACGGTAGACAATATTGGCGAATTTTCTGCGTGCGATTCCCGCCGCGTCGTCATCTCGTCTGCGAATAGACTCCAGTGCGTTCTTCTTTTCCAGGTCAAAACGAGAGGGATCAAAACGCGGATGCAGGGCAACCTCAAAAAACAGATCCAGAATATTCTTAAAATCGGTGCGTAAACACTTCAATGAAACCGTCTGATAACGCGACTGGGCGCCGGTATCAATTTCCGCTCCCAGGGACTCCAATTGCATATCCAGCTCATCAGGGGTCAAGTGCCGTGTACCGCCGGCGATCTGTACGGTTGAGAGCAGAGAGGAAAGACCTGTGGCCGCAGCAGGATCCCGATGGGACCCACCTGGCACATACAGGGTGGCTCTTACGATTGGAAGAGAGGAATCCTGCGCATAAAAGAGCTCCATTCCGTTTGAGAGTATTTTTCTCGTGATCTCAGGAATTTTTAGCGTAAGCTCTTTAAACTGCAGTGATTCATGGGGCAAGGGTGTCATTGCGGAAAGGATGGTTCCCAACAGCATGAAAGATAGGAATATTCGAAGATAGTGATTCATCTTTAGCTCTCCTTTTTAGAAGTAAGAAGGGTGGCCACTGTTCTCTTTTCTTTCTTGAGATACTTCCTGGCGACTTCCACCAGTGCTTCTGGTGTAAGGCTGAGGATTCTTTCAAAGTCCCAGAAAATCTCTTTCCAATCACCAAGGTTCATCTGATTTGAGAGAAGTAGACTTGTGAGGGTTGAGGCAGACTCAAGGGAGTATATGAATTCAGCCTTCATACGGGTTTGAACGCGCTTAATTTCCTCCTCGTCTACTCCGTTTTTGATCAAATCATCGATTACTTCTGAGATAAGGTCCATCAGCTCAGAGGGTTGATGAGGATGCTTAGGGCTACCACCCACGAGGAACAATCCCGGGTATCTTTGTCCAGCCGCTCCCGCATAAGCCCATGCTGCAGTGGCTAACTTTCGCTTTACAACAATCTCCTGGTAAAAACGAGAAGTTTTGCCTCCTGATAAAACCTCTGCCAGGATGGTCAGTGCCGTCCCCTCTGGGGTGTTTAGACGCGGCATCTTATAGGAGGCATATAAGTAGGGCTGTGCCTTTTCATTAATTTCCACCCGTCGTTCACCGTTTTGCTCAGGTTCGCGAATGTGGGTTCGCTCAAGGCGATCCGAAGACTTCCAGGAGCCGAAGTACTTTTCAATGAGTGCCAGGGTTGGTTCGGGATATACATCGCCGACAAGCACCATTGTAGCGTTATTCGGAGCGTAATAATCTTTAAAAAAGGTTGTGAGCGTATCCTTTCTCAGGGTCTGCAATTCACTCATGTAGCCGATGATCGGATTGCGATAGTTATGAGCCATGTAGGAGGCGCCCATCAAAGCCTCCCAGAGCTTTCCCTGGGGATTGGAGTCGGTTCTCATGCGGCGCTCTTCCATCACAACATCCCGCTCAGGAAAATAAGAACGCAAAATAGGCTGTCGAAACTTCATCGATTCCAACAAAGCCCATAGCTCCAGTTTATTGGAGGGTAAATCCACGATATAAACGGTGTTGTCCGTATTGGTATAAGCATTCAGACCCTTGCCCCCATTCGCAGAATAAATGGGATTATAGGGACTCTTGATCACCACTTGATTAAGCCGCTTTACAAGCTGGTCCATTCTTTTCTTGTAAAGCTTCAAGGCAGTAGGGTCCGGCTCTTCTCTTAACTGCTCTTCATCGAAGCGCTCAGCCCATTTCAGGATTTGGGCCGTAATCTCAGATTCCTTTTCAAAATCTTTGGTCCCGTAGACTCTATTGCCCTTAAACAGCATATGCTCAAGCATGTGGGCACAGCCGAAATTTCCGGCATGCTCATCCACTGAACCAACCTTAAAACCAATACTTGTACTCACTATTGGCGCGTCATGCTTTTCATAAATCATGACGGTTAAGCCATTTTCGAGAGTTTTAACGGTGAGACGCTTTTCAAATTCCCCTTGAAGCTTTTCTACAAATGGGTTCGCTCCAAAATTCACAGAACAAAAAAACAGAACTAAAAGAATCCGTGACAACATTCCTACGACTCCTTCCTGATTCAGATCGGTCAAACAAAGTGAATGCCAACAAATAAACCAACTAGGAGCCTGTCGGAGAATTGCCTTCTACTGCGACCGGCTGCAAAAAACAGGCTCGGCGTTGTCACCGAAAAAACCGCTCTCAATGTGCTCCAGCACACCTTCGGCGGTATTTTCCGCCTCCGCCTTGATCCTGATTTTTTCGCTCGGTCTCGTCACAAACTCAATTCTCCGACAGGCTCCTAGCAAAGCACTTTGAAACATCAGAGAAATAAAGTCAAGGTGATGTGGTCCATATTCGATTACAATTTCTTGGTCAGGTGAATCCATTGTCTGTTACACAACACACCGTTCACCCGGATCAATATGAAATTTCTTTTCCTGTCCGTTTTTTTTCTGACTTCTGCGGGAATCTTCGCGATGGATCGTGGAGATGTGCAGTACTTTAACCGGCAGATTCAGGAATTTCGATCTTTGATGGAATCTGGTGATTCCAGGTCTGCGTATTTGATTTTGTCAGGCCTTGAACAGAAATTTCCGGAAAATGAAAATCTCGGGTCCTGGTTTAGCCATTATCATCATATACAGGGTCGCGGGTTCTCAAGAGCAAACCAAAACAGTCTTGCTATAAAGCATTACCAAGAGGCTCTCAGGTATAGAGATAGTGAGGGAAACCGCGTATTACTTGCCGCAAGCCTGGTAGCCAACAAGGACTACTTTGAAGCTGCTTTGTTTATGGAAAACCATCTCGATGGATTGTCCCAAAAGAGCAGGTTTCATTTTATGAGGGAAGCTGCCCATAGTTACTCCCAGATCGAGAACTATAAGGCTGCGATCTATCATCTGAGAAACCTCTTGTTTGAAAATCCTGGTGACACGAATACGCTAAACCAACTGGCGGTAGCCTACCTGAGAAACGATGACGATGATGCCGCACTGGAGTTGCTGGAACAGATCAAAAAATATCGACCGCTCTCCGGGCAAGAAAAAGCCCTCGTTCAGCAAGCAAAGGGTAATGAAAAAGTGAAGGGAAAGTATCGAACAGTGGTTTCCTCTTCGTTTGAAATCCAGATTGATAATGAGAAATATGACCAATACCTACTTTTTATCCTGGGGATTCTTGAGAAGGCATACATGGATCTAGGAAGAATTTTTAACTACTATCCCAAACACAAGACCAGGGTCAAGGTTCTTACAGACCAGGATTTTACCCACATTACCGGAACCAATGAGAATATTCTCGGGTTGCGAACCAACTCTTCAAAGGAACTCTATATCCGCTTTGGTAAAAACATTGAAAGTTCCAAACAAAAGGAACTCAAAAGGGTTCTGTGGCATGAATACAATCACCACCTTTTGCTCGCAAAGACCAGGGGGCTCGGGAATATACCCAGCTGGTTCACCGAGGGATTGGCTGTCTTTTATGAACCAGACTTCCAACTGGAAACTCACCGGGATCGATTGAAAAAATTAGATGAAAAGGGGTTTCTATTTAATGCTAAAACCCTGCCGCCAGCCATGAGTAACTATTCCATGTACATCATGGCCGCTAGCATGGTTCACTTGCTCAATGAGCAAGGGACTCTCGCCGCTATCCTGGTAGGATTAAAGAATCTGAACTATCGGTATATCTTCGAAGACTTATTTCGAGATACTACCGGCCTGAACTCCCCGGAGTTTACAAATCAATGGAACAAATACATTAGCGGGTATCTAGAAAAACATCAGGCTCAAGAGCAGTGACCCGAAATGCCTGGGTTGTTTGAGAAGGCGGAAAGTTCATGCATTCAATGAACCAGGTCTGAGCCTTCCTGGAATTCCCCCATGGCCTGGATGATTTCCAAAGCTTCGAGGGCAGGGGTATGATCTGGAAAGAATTCAAGAGCTTTCAAGTATTCTTTACGCGCCAGGGAGAGCTTTCCCTGTTTCATATAGATGTTTCCCAAATTTACATAGGGAAAGTGGCGGGGTTCATAGCGGCTGGCCTTCTTGGCTTTCTCAAACCACTCGATGGCTGCGTCGAGTTTTCCAAGGTGGAGTAAGTAAACACCGATATCGTTATAGGGATTACCAAAATCAGGATCAAGTTCAATGGCCTTATAGCACAGATCAATGGCTTCGGTGTAATAACCGTCATAGGTAAGCATCCAACCCAGATAAGTGTATCCATCCGCGGTAGGATGCATTTTTACCGAACGAAGAAACATATCTCTGGCTTCTTGAATCCGGTTTTGAGAGGCGAGCTCATTTCCCAGCTCAATCAACTCATAGGCCTTTTCCATCGACATGACCTGATTTTCGTCCCTGGCTAAAGGCTCCATGCTTCTAAATCCTTCTCGACTCCATCAGTTTACAGACCATCAGTTGGAATCAAAATTGAGAATCTACCCCTCAGTAGACAACTATCTACAAACTGTTGTACATCAGTATAGCGCAATCATCCCTCCTGAAGAAACACTGTCGATACCCATCACTGCTCAGGTTTGGAGAATTTACCCTAAATCAACAAGCGATAAAAATGGATAGGAAACTATGAAATAGCACAACTATGGAATATGACAAAATGTCGTTGGCTAATATATTAGGGTCAAGCTGTCCAACCCAAGATAATAAACTTTCTACTCAAAGGTCTGAATGTAAGCGATCACATCTTTCATGGCTGCCTCGTCGGCTAGAATTCCAGCCATAGGACGCATCTGCATCCCACCCATATCACCGGGTTTAGCACCTCTCAGACCTTTCTTGAAGTTTTGTAGTTGGCTGAGCAGATACCAGCTATGCTGCCCCGTTAGCCGGGGAGACTTGAGAGCCACATTCCCCTGCCCACGGTCTCCGTGGCAAGCCTGGCATGTGATGTACAAAGCCTTTCCTTTCTCTGCGTTCCCCTCAACTTTATCCGGGACAGTGGTAGGATTTAGGGAGCCTACGTAAGCGACTACATCATCCATAGCCTCATCCGTAGTCAGTGTTGCGGTCATGGCTTTCATCTGACCACCATAGGTATCTGCGGGATCATAACCGCGCAAACCTTCTTTAAATTTCTTAAGAGTATCCTTTAGGTACCAGGCTTCCTGACCGGCGATTCTGGGAGCCTTCATCGCAGCGACACCTCCGCCATCAGGGCCATGACAGGCTGTGCACACCATGTAGAGTGCCTTACCTTTGGCAGCATCCGCTGCAACACCCAAAGAAATAAGTAAAGCCATTCCCATCCAAAATCCAATTATTCTACGAACCGCCATCAGTACTCCTTCGAAGTGAAAATAATAGGAAATCTCAATCACGAGGGGCAAAATGACCCGCCAATAAAGATTTGCAGAGAAGTCAGCAAAAATCAGACCACTCTCAGGTCTGTAGACGATATCCCGAGTGAAACACCCACCACGCCAAAGAAGCAGCCAGGAATTGAAAGACCACCAAGAGGCTCAGGGAAAAATAAATGGGAAGATCGGATACACCCAGGAAACCATAGCGTAAGGCATCGATCATATAAAGAATGGGATTCACCAGAGTGACCTTTTGAAAGAAAGGACTAAGTCTTTGAATGGAATAGAATACTCCGCCCAAAAAGGTCAGAGGTAAGATCAGGAATTGGTTCAGAATTGTCATTTGATCGAAATTCTTAGCCCAGACTCCAGCCACGATGCCAAGAGCCGAAAATGTCGAACAAACCAATGCGGAAACCACGATTACAATAAGGGGTGACTCAATGGGTAGAGCTACGAATGGAAGTACTGCGAGATAGGTGATAGCTCCCACCAGTATCCCTCGCAGAGCCCCGGCGAACATATAAGCGCTAACCTTCTCAAATGAGGAGATGGGCCAGGTCAAAATCTCAAAAATGGTGTTGGAATACTTGGCGATCATCAAAGATGAGGCACTATTTTGGAAGGCATTGCTGATCATGCCCATCATGATTAGTCCCGGGATGAGAAATTCAAGAAATGAGATTCCCTCTATTTGTGAAGGCATCTGCTGCATGGGTAATCCAAAAACAGCAACGTAAAGAAGACTGGAGATCAAGGGGGAAAAAAGAGTCTGGATCTTTACACTCATGAAGCGATCAGTTTCCTTTTGAAAAAGGGTTCGAAAACCAATGGGATTACTCATGCGAAGCCCACCAATCGACGAAAGATATCTTCCAGGTTGTCCTCACGAAGCTTGAGATCAGCGACCCTGGCGGGGACCGTGGAAAGAGCTTTTAAAATACCGGGTAGTTCTCCTTCCTTGTAGTTGATCTTAAGCCTTCCCTCACTTCCACTTCTTTCGAGTTCATAAGGGACATCCAGGTTAAATTCACCCTTCAGTTCCTGCAGGCTCACTTCCATTTGAAGAGTGTTACCAAGGATTCTAACCAGCTCTCGGGTCTCTCCCATTTCGATGACTGAACCGTGATCAATGATGCAGATTCTATCGCAGATCTCCTCCGCCTCTCGAAGGTTATGAGTCGTTAAGATGATCGTAACCCCAGCATCATTAAGCTCCTTGACTGCATTCCACAAAGAAACGGTTAGACCCAGGTCCACACCAGCGGTGGGCTCATCCAATATTAGAATTTTCGGGCGATGGATCATGGCCTTTGCCACCATCAGACGCCTCTTCATTCCGCCCGAAAGGTGCCGGGTAATCTCTTCTCGTTTATCAATCAAATCCAGTTTGGTCAGGACTTCCTCGATATAGTCCTCATTATTTTGAATTCCAAAAAAACCAGACTGGTACTGCAGAACCTGGTGTACCGTGAAAAATCCCTCCGCGCATAGTTCCTGCGGTACTACTCCCAGGATCCATTTGGCCGCCAAATGCTCCTCTGGGATAGAATGATTAAGGATCTTTACCGCTCCAGAAGTCTTCTTTACAACTCCGCATAAGATGTTGATCAACGTTGATTTACCCGCTCCGTTGGGACCTAATAATCCAAAAATCTCTCCCTCTTTTACGGATAGACTCACACCCTTTAGAGCCCTAAAAGAGTTCTCGTAGGTCTTTTCGAGATCATGAATTTCAATGGCGTTGTGCATATTAATTTCCTATTTTAAGAATCAGGAAGGTCACATCATCACTCAATTGCCCCTGGTATGAAAAGTCCGAAAGCTCCTCCACCAACTTTACTTTTAGTTCTTCAGGGGAATCCTTTGAGCCAGGTACAAGGATTTCCAGGAGTCTAGCCTCCCCAAATAGATCTCCGCCACTGCCCTCTAGCTCAGTAACTCCATCCGTATATAAAAATATTAGATCTCCCTTCAGAAGATCCATACTCTCCAGGGAATGTTCCGGACCGCTGATGATTCCAACAGGTAGCCCCTTCCCGCTAAGAAATAAGGGATCTGAATCACGGATCAGGATCATTCGATTATGTCCGGCCGAACAATACTGAAAGCTAGATGCCTGCGGATCTAGCTTGAGTAAAAATAGAGTACAGAAAAAGTCCTGGGCACCATATCCCTCAAGCGCTTCATGGAGATTTCCAATCGCCTTATTCAGAGACATACCAGACAGACAAAAGGCATGTAGTAGGGCTTTAATGAACGAAGCGTAAAGTGCTGCTCCAAGACCTTTACCCGAAACATCGGCAATCACAAACAATTCGCTATCTGAAATCCTCTGGTGGTCAAAAAAATCACCGCCCAGGGTCGTTGCCGGCTGATAATAAGAAACAACCTCAAAATAGGGGGTGTGGGGAAGTACTTTGGGCAACAATTCTCGCTGAATCTGACGAGAGATTTCAAACTCCCTTTCTGTCTTAAGTGAAAGCTTAAAGTTTTCTTCCAGGCTCTTTTTCTCAAAGAAAAATCGAACCTGCTCATGGAAGGGTTCGATACCCTCACCCTTTCCCTGAAAATCCCAGATAGCATCTCCTTGTTGAGGAGAGTCTGTGTGCTCCAAGACTATCTTGTGATCACTGAAACTAATCTCTCGAAGCGCCGGTTCATATCCTAGAAAATCTAGTTCAAAGCATTCCCGAAACGTCTTTCTCAACGTCACCAGGAACTCTTCAGTGGAAGGATTGTCATGAATTCTGGACTGCAAGTCTGCCAGCGCATTAGCTCGTTGAAAGCGTAGGGATAGATTTCGAACCTTTGCCAAAAAAGTGTTCCTCATGATGCCAAACTCGATGAAATTGTGCGAAAAGTCTTCAATGTGCCTTGGATCCAAATCTATGGAGGTCTCTCCAACCCTGAGGGCAAAATCTCGTAGGGGTCTTGAAAAGCGAAACGTCAAAAGAGTCGCAAAACACAGGAATGCGAAAAGCAGTACCAACATTCCACCCTGAACAAAATCAAGAAGGCGCTGATGGGATGCAACCAGCTCCGACTTACCAATGGAAAAGAAATGGATAAATCCACGCAAGACCGAGTCCGGGAAGGATATTCCAAAGCGCCGCTCACCCGATTCAGCGGTGTAGGAGAAGCGCAGGGTACGCCTGGCCACATAGAGTTCCTTTTGAAAGCGGGACAAACTAATTTCCTGTTCCTTTCTTCCCCCTCTCTCAAGAAGCTTTATATCGCTTAGCACCGAGAGCGAGGTAGAGGACTGAAATCCGGTAGAAGGAATCGAAGAAATAGAATAGGTGGATGGAGTTTTTTCAAGACTCAAAGGGCTTTCCCTTGAAAGACGTTTGATCATACGAGGGAAAAGATTTTGCACATTCAGTGCAACACAAAGACAGCCCCTGGGTAGATTCTTGATTTTGTCTAGCTGCCCAATTTTTTGCGACACAAGACCCAATGCCTCCCTACCCTCCTTTGAAAGGGGGATATCACCAAGCATGAGCCTTAAGGCCAGGGGACGAAAATAAAGGGTAAAAAACTCAAATTTACTTTTCTCATAGTCATAGGCAAAATTATGCCGCATTGCCTCAAATGTCCTCTTGGCAGTCTCCATGCCCACTCTTTTTCGTAGAACCAGGATAACGAGGCTCTGGAAGATTTGCTCCAGGGCCCCAGTCTCCTGGGGGTCCAGCTTTAGAAGAGCAATAGACGCTAAATTGACATCAACTTTGGAGTTGGCCTGGGCAAACTGCAAGGGGACTTCCAAACCGTAATACTGCATGAAAAGATCAGCCGAACTAAGGTTGGGAAATTTCTTTAGGACGAGACGGCGAACACGCTTCAGGGAAAGGAGGTGCTTTCGCCTGAAGGGGGGCTCCAGGTCACGGGCATAATCGGACAGGAAAGGGAACGGACTCCTCCACAGATCAGTGGGCTTTCGATATAGTGACGGACTTAAAGTTTTATGAGCATTCTTTTTGAACTTTTTTAGCTCCTTTTTGAGCATTGTTTCAATCTCTTCAAGCTCTGAGGTATAAGTTCTTTCCCAACTTGAAGCCTGGTCGAGGGCCCCGTGAAAAAAACGATCGGTCCCTACTTCCAATTGAAGATCAAGGTAATAGGAACCCAAACCAAAGACTAGTAATCCAGGAAGGGCTACACAAGCCAGAGCCCCACCCAGAATCCAACCAAAAAAAGATTCCCTCATGCTCTGGCCCCACTTTTGCCAAGACATAGGAGACTCAGAGGTGAAGCCTGATTCCCTGGCCTTGGTGGCAAAGCGTTAGCATGTGGTTTAAGCAATTGTTCGCCCTGGCTGACCAACCAGTGATTCAGAGCCTCGTCTCGTTGAAGCCAGGTGCGCTCAGAGCTTTGATGTAAAAAGGAGCGCGATACGATGACGAACAAATCTCCCGAGACAAGAATAAGATCTTGCTGCTGAAAGTTCCTGGAAGGAAACACTCCCAGGGGGATACCGCCCGTGTTCTTTGAATGGCACTTACCTCTTGATTTTAGAAGCCTTGCTTCATGACCGCCAGTAGCATAAGAAATGACGCTATTCCCTGGATCAAAAACTCCGTAGGTGATGGAGAGTAGAAGATCTGGAATCTCTCTTTCCACTAAAAAATCATTCAAACTTGAAAGCGCACTCCCAGCCGAAGGACTCATGCGCCTGATCCCTTCAAGGAAAGCTTTTACATGTACCGCAGCAAGAGAGGCGGGGGTGCCCTTCAAATTTAGTTCAGCAAGATAAAAATGAAGTTTCCCTTCTACTTCACCATGATCAATCAGTATTCCGGCTTCGGCACTCAATTCCGGAAGCACAAACTGAAAATCAACATATCCATAGCGCGGAACTTCAGGAACCAGTACTGTTTGGATCTCTCCCGCGACTTCAATCTCAGCAGCGATTTTTTCTGCCTCCATGGAGTGATGCTCAAGCGCTGCCTTATCCACCAAAGCACAAAAATTACGCTGAAAGAGTCTTCTTGTTTCTATACCCTGGTTCTGTGACTTGAAGAACTCCAGAAATATTTCAGGCGGTCTATGCAGTATTTCCTCCAAAAAACGACGGTGGGAAGAATCAAGCTCTATACTTAGAAGCCTTTCTTTGGGCACTTCACCCCCTGCCTCACATAGCCTCCAGCGCAGATCCTCTGAAATCAGTCCTGTGAAGTAATAGAATTCCTCCAGATAGAAATCGATATTTTTACGGGGAATATTCAGGATTCTCTGGAATCCGAGATCAAGCTCCGCATGAGAGCGCTTCTCCTCGATAGCCAGGTTAAATTTCCTCATTGTTTCCTGCACTCGGATAATTTCAGTAGGAATTCTGAACTCACCCTCTTCCCCGGGATCCCTGTCTGCCACCAGAAATCTCAGGCAGGCTTCAATAGCACCTGACAACCTGGTTTCCTGTTTCCTGAGCTGGAGAAAAAAAATCGTCATAATGAGGCTGTAGAGAATCAACAGCAACGCCCATTTTCGCTGGAATGGTTTCATAAACAGGGATGTTGGCTGATAGATCATAACTCGAGAACCATTGAGCGATCCGGAGTAATAAGAAGAGGCAAAAAAGCCTTGATTGGAAGAGTTTCGAGCTTCGAAGTGCACCGGACCTGGATCTTCACTCCCCTTGCCGTCAAAGATGTCCTGAACCCACCCTTCCGCCTTCTCAATGGGTATGGAAATACCCTGAGCGGGGATTACATGCGAAACCTCTTTTCGAAGAAGGAAACTGTCTACCTTATGAGCCAGGGCTACCCCCTTTTGAAAGTGAAAGAAGTAGTTGGGTTCATTGGGGAAATCTACCTGAACTCCAAAAGAGGGTGAGTGATCTCGCAAAATAGCAGGAAGAAAAGACCTGCACAGGCGAAGGTGATCGATAGAGGCGACCACAAACTGTTCGGGAAGAAGGAGGAGAAGTTCCTGGTCTTCGGGCTCCTCTAAATAGTCTGGCGGAAAATAATTCCAGAGGAATTGACGGTTAGAGGTTTCATAAAATTCTCCCCGAACCTCGGCAGTTCTCTCCAGGGAGCTTCCCTCAACAAATCGTGCAAAGACATGGCGGGCTTTGCCCAGCCTGGAAATTTTGCGCATGAGGAAGAGGACGCTCCACTGCATCGGAGATTCCAAATCGCTGAGTGAACTGAAGTAATGGGGAGAAGCCCTTCTTTTTCCCAGAAAGTCATCGGCGTCATACTTGATGAGGTCATCACTACCTACCCTGAGAATTCTCCAGCAAATATTTTCATTGAATACTTGATTTGAGAAACGCAAATCCTGCACACCGTCTAAGTCATCAAGCTTTTCAAAATCCTTGCGTCTCAGAAGTATCCTCTGACGATCGAGGTCGATCACGGGCTTGATCTTGAGCGAACTCAAACTCTCCCAGATTGGTAAATCATCCTTTGGAAATCCTACCAGGTCCATAGCGCGGACCCACCTGACCTCGGAGAAAATATCCTGGATGGAATGACTTAGACGCTCAAACTCCTTACGATATAAATTAAAAGGCAATATCAAGAGTGGAGGTTTTACCTCGTTTAAATGAACAAGTCTGAGCTCACGCTGGGAGAGATAATCCACCAGGAGCCTTTGATTGATTTTTTCATAGTTGGTGCGAAAACGCTCTACACTTTCAAAAGTAGTGAACTGTGCTTCTTTTCCCAGGTTTTCGCGCAACTTGGAGAGCTGCTTTTCATTTTCGAACTCAATCTGACGAAATGCTTCGAAATTTGAAGCAATTGCCCTTTGATTGACCGCACTGAGGTCGGCTTCAAAGTAGATGTAGGCCGCGAAAAGGGTAAGCAGCAGAAAAACCAGGAAAAGGGCTAAGTAAAATCGGCGCAGGCTGGCAATCAGCGAGGCGCGTCCCCCACCCGGTAACATAGGCTCATTCTACATGATTGCATTGCAGGTAGCGAAAGATTGAGGCGATAAAGATTAAGACCCCAGATCCAATCTTAGACATGCTGACCTGGGAGTAGGACAAACGGGGTTAATTCTGAGATAATATTTTTAGTTTTTTGGAAGGTAGGAGAAATGAAAGTCCTTTTCTTTGGAATAATTCTTAATTGCTTCATAAGTGGCTCTGGTCTTTATGCACAAGGATTTCAAGATGCAGATACAAATCCTATTGTCAGTGAAGCAATCGTCGAGTGGCAAAAACTTAGCTTCGATGAGAAGAAAGAGAAGCTGGATACCTGGCTTGAAAATCATCCCAGGGCTAAATCCAAATGGGTAACCAACCAGCGCAAATGGGATGCTCTGAGTTTTGATGAAAAGAACAACAGGGTTGATAACTTCTTAAAGCATAATCCCCAGGCCAGGGCTATTTGGGAAAAGCAATGGAAGGAGTGGTTCAATATGCCATGGGAGCAGCGTCAGGAGCAGATACAGCAGTGGATGAATCTGAATCCCAAGACCTCTTCCATTTTCAAGAAACAACTTCAAAAGTGGCAAAAACTCAGCCCGGAGAAAAGGCAGATTAAATGGGACTCGTTCTTAAATATGAATCCCCAGGCAAAAGCGAATTGGGAATCCCTACGACAGAAATTTCAAAACATGGGTCAGGATGAGAAAAAGGGTCGATGGGAACAATTCTTAGAGCGCAATCCCCAAACCCAATCGAAGATAAAGGAGATTCAAAATCACTGGAAAAATGCCAGTGAAAAGCAAAAAAAGAGGCATGTGAGTGAGTGGATGGATAAGAATCCACAGGCACGTGAAAAGATAGCCGAACAAATTCGAAAAAAGCGCGAAAAGAGACTGCGACAACGCAATGAAAACTCAGCTGAATGGCAAAAACTCACCCCTGAGCAGAGGCGGAAATTGATTGAGGAATTGCGCAAGAATTACAGTGCCCAGGACTGGTAAATAGACAACCCTAGGAGTAAACTCTTCCTGTGCCGAATGTCAAATTCACGTCAAACCTCGAAGAATTTTTCCCCCATTCAGAAGTTAATCTCAATTCTACTAATCTACTAGAACTCATTCTTAGTCTGGATGAGATCAGACCCAGGTTCAGCACTTATTTACTGGAGGACAATCACAACCTCCGCCAGCACGTAAATATCTTCATAGATGGAGTCATGCACCCCAACCGGGAAAATCTAGATATTGAAATTCCATTTGAGAGCGAGGTCTACGTGATGCAGGCCCTCTCCGGCGGCTAGAGAATTGAAGGGACCTTTATGAAAGCGCTTATTGCCACCAGAAAAGGATTGATTGAACTCAGGAAAACCTCCAATGGTTTTGAAGTAGAAAAGGTTTCTTTCGAGGGTACACCCGTTCATTACGCATCTTTTGATCGGACAAACAAAACTACCTGGGCTTGTATTTCCCATGGACACTGGGGATCAAAACTACATCGACGACAGGGTTCAGAAGGCGAATTTACTGAGGTGAGCTGCCCTGCTTTCAGCAAAGATAGCGGTTCAAGTTTTAAGAACTTCTGGGCAATGGAGAGCGACAAAGCAGGCCGGGTCTACATCGGGTCTGAACCGGCTGCCCTGTTTCATAGTGATGACCTGGGGGAATCCTGGAAGCTCAATGAAGCTCTGTTTAAGATGGAAGGACGTAGTGAATGGATGGGTGGAGGCACCGATGAGTCCTGTCTGCATAGCATTGCAGTTGATCCCGCTAATGATCAGCAGCTCTTCCTGGGAGTTTCCTGTGCGGGAGTAATCGCGAGCAGCGACCGGGGAGAGAGTTGGAGCCATCGAAATAAAGGACTACGGGCTGATTTTCTACCTGATCCTACCGTAGAGTGGGGGCATGATCCTCACCAACTCAAACTGAATCCCTTTGATTCCCGTGTCCTCTGGCAGCAGAATCACTGTGGTCTCTACAAAAGCCAAGACAGTGGAGAAAGCTGGATCGACCTCGCGGATAGTCCAGGCTTACTCTCAGACTTTGGATTCGCTATCGCTTGTTCTGACCAAAAGGACGGGATTGTCTACACGGTTCCGGGGGTATCGGATGAGCGACGTATGGCCATCAACGGTGCCCTGTGTGTTCAGCGTACTAAAAACGGCGGAGAGAGTTTTGAATGCCTCAGAAAGGGCCTACCTCAGAAGCACTGTTTTGATATCGTCTATAGGCATGGTCTGGCCACGAAAGAGGATGTGGTAATCTTCGGATCCTCTACCGGAAATGTCTATATCTCCTACAACGAAGGCGATGAATTCCAGGAGCTCTTTGGAAACCTGGCCCAGGTATATTCGGTCAGTCTTTACTGAAAGGCAAGTACAAAGACCGCCTGACCTTTAACTATTCAAACACTTGGCGTGAAAGGGAATGGACCGGTAGAGGTACTCATCTACCCAGTACCAATCGTGGGTTGAGTTCTCATCGATAAGAAGCTGAGGGGCATGGTTCTCAATCCCCTTTTCTTCCATGATTCTGGAAAAATGCTCCACTCTTGGACGGTTTGAAGTAGGGGTCGACTCAGCCGTTCCCATTAAGAAAAGATTGGGAACTTCCTGTCCGCCTATGAGCAGATCAGCGGGATTTCTTGTTCGAAAAAACTCTTCCTCAGGGTCAGGACCGAAAAGATAGGGAAAGGTATCAAAGGTCAAATCAGAAGGTGTGTCCGGTGTAATTCTACGATTATCGTATTCATAATCGAGCAGGCTTCCATCAAAGGATCCGGTAGAAACATATCTTCCAGGAGATAGAAAAGAATAGATCAGGGAAGTGTACCCCCCCAGGGAAAAGCCATCCAGAGAAACCCTGGAGATGTCCAGGGGATATTTTTGAGCCAACTCGGGTAAGAGTTCGTTCTCAAAACCGTCCCTGTCCAGGTATGACTCTGAACTGGTCCTACCTTCGGGATGATAAACTCCATCGGCAAAATAGAACTCCGTAAGATCTTGATTGCAAGTGCGTGGAAAAAGAAAGGCACAGGGTTCAAGCCAGCCCTTTTCAATAAGATCCGTGACAATCAAGAAAATATTTCTGCGTCCCCTGGAGTCATCCTGGCGGGGACGGAACCATTCATCGGGACAGGCTCTAAAGATAACTAGAAGAGGTAAGGGACCTTTTTCTAAGAACGCATCGGGAACGTAGATTACATAGGGTATGTGTTGGTGCTGACCACGCTCTATCATTTTTTGGTTTCTTCCCCATCCTCCGGCTTACCTTTAACCACTTCAATCGCTGGTTGGTTGGTCAAGGGCAAAAAAGCCGATTTGGGGTATTTTACCTCAACATAGAGGTTATAGAAACCGGGGATCTTAGGAAGGGCAAAATTGATGAAGTCGACATAAAGTCTTGAGCCCTCTCCTCTTTTGGATAAATCCGCATTCTTGATCAGAAGAGCCTTGGGCCGTCGAATTACATCATCGTCTTCTTTGGTGTTAACAAGTCTCCCATTTTGTTCACGAAAGATTTTAAAGGTGGTCACATCCTTTTCCGGCTTGGGCCAGCGGGCGGGAAATTCGATTCGTATCTGCTCGACTTCCGTTCCCTTGGAATCAATTTCAAGACGAATTCGTTTCACTTTCTTTCCAAGAGGATCATCCCTGAGAAATTCAGCTTGAACCGATGAAGTTCTTCCATAAAGTTCCTTGAACTTTTGGTAATAAACTTTCGCGATCTGTGCATCGTGGACAATAACAATATTCTCATCATTGGAGTTGTTGCCGCTCGCAGAACTGTTTTCTGAACCAAAGATGACCTTGGGTTCTTCGCCTTCAGGATCGATGATAAAAACCTTGTGATGCAGCTTTCCATTCAGAGGTGAGCGAAAAACCACAACCGGGACATCCTGACTGGCGAGGTAGGAAAATTCGGCATAGGGGCCGGTGCTCCTATAAAGTAAATAGTCGAACATTCCCTTCACTTCAATATCTTGTTTATGTCTTTCAACGAGCAGTTCGCCAAGCTTGTCATCTGTGAGCGCGAACTGCATGAAGTAAACTCCCTGCTTTGCGTCTTTGACATAGTTCCGAATTTCTTGGAGGGGGTCATCTTCCGGGGCAAAAAAGACTTCGAAGCGCTTCCCTTCGATTCTTACTTCTTGATCATCCCTATGTGAAGGTGAGGTTGTTCCATACTGAGCGTCCTCAAACATTTCTTTAAACTCTCGAGTGTAAATACTGGCCATTCGGGGATTCAATACCTCCATGGCAGAATTCTCGTTTCGTTCAGCGCCCGTGTCGGTGAGATTATAGGAACCTGTCCATACCCAGCTTGAATCAATTACGCAAAACTTATTGTGCATCAGGGATGAGCGGCCTTCGTCTTGAGCTACATCAACTTTTGCTTCCAGGAGACGTTTTACAAAAGGATTTCGGGTGCGCTTGGATATCTCCCCGGTCTCATGATTCTTCCCATAATAATTCATGGAATCCACCACGATACGTACCTTGATCCCGTCCTTTTTAGCTTGAATAAAAGCATCGGTGACCACATCGGAGCGAATCTCGAAAAATGCCGCATCCACAGTCTCCTTCGCCCGGGAAAGAAACTTTAGAAAATGATCCTCAAGATTCTTCTCACCCTTTTTTACCGGACCAAAATAAAATTTGAGGCGGGAATCTTCCTCCTTCATCTTAAACACGCTCTTATAAGCGCCCTTAAGAAGAGACTCCCCTTCCTTCTTCTGACCTGCTTCAAAATGAATTTCCCCGATACGCGCTAGTGCAAAGGCGCGCTCATGAGTATTTTCCAGCTCTGCAGCTTCTTTCTTAGCGCTTTCAAGGGTGCGTGTTGACTTATAGTTTTTACCCAGTCGAGATGCCTGAAGCGCCAGGAATCCCTTTGTCAGAATACGCGCGGAATTGCGGGGAGCTTCTCGAAGGGTTTTATTAGATTTAGATAGCCAGGACGCGGCTTTCTTTTCATCCCTCGCCAGGCGGAAATACTCAGAAACCTTCAATTGAACCCGCGCCGTAGCAGAGGGGTCTAATAATGCTTTGGCCGTTTTGTTAGCGATACGAGCTTCTCCAGCCATTGCCTGTAAATTTCCAATGCGCTCCAGTAGAACTTCCCTGGTGGGTCCTTTTAGCTTTTCAATCTTTTCACGGACCTTTTCAGCTCTCTTTGAAGACTCCTCAGTCTTGCCTTCCTCAAGGAGCTGTTCAGAGATCAAAACCTCAGCCTCGTATTTAGTTTCCCGCTCCTCTATTGCTTCCAGAAGTTCCGATCCTAAATTCTCCTTACCGGCCCTGAGGTGAACAACTGCGGCTCGAGGCAGAATTTTATCCCTTTCATCAGCCGGGAGATCCTTTAAAACCTGCCTGAGAAACAGAAGGCTTCTACCAGCTTGATCAGGCTCTGTAGTCTCGACAAAATGCAGCGAAATCTCGACGAGCGCTTCAGCCAATTCCAGGGAAGGGTCCAGTTTCTCAATGATCTGGATTCCCTCATCCTTCCAGCGGCCGCTGAATCCATATCCAAGTGCTATACGAGTAAGAATCTGGTCTTTCTGTGGATCGTTTTCATCTTCGATGAGCCGGAGTGCCTTTCCAAGCAGCCCAACGCCACCCTTTTTCCCTGCCCTGGCGAGTTCAAGTCCCAGGTCAGCTAGCACATAAGCCCTCTTACCTCTGTCCTCAATGGAATTGATCAGCTCTAGTGCCTGGTCTTTCTTTCCCAGTCGAAGTAGGCTCCTGGCGACCTCCGCGCGGGCATCTCCAGAAGAGGAGTTGGAAATACTGGCCGCAGTGAGAAAATCTTGCTGTGGAAGGGTAAAAGTTCCCCCGGGCTAACTCTTTGCATCAGCCTGGGTAGAAGCCCCCTGGGATGATTCCCCGCTGCTCTTTTCTTCAAGTCCCTGAAAGCCGGGCTCTGCAGCGATGGAGGTGCCTACTAAAAATAGTAGGCAAAATAGGAAGCCTGGCAATGATTTCGCTAAGAAGCTAAATTTGAAATCGCGCATAGCAGACAAGGCAAACCCTGGTATGCAGTCTGCCCTCCTTAGAAGTGTACGCAAAACAACCTTCGAAGTTGCGATTTTAAGCGCTTTTTTTATGCCGACCACGACCCAAGATCAAAAGTGTTACACAAGAGTGATAGCGCGACTTGATCTCACGGTCCACTAACGTAGGCTAAACAAGGCGTGATACTCTGTTTTTCTGGATCCCGTTCTCAAGCCATGGAATAATGAGCTTTGCTGATGCGCTACATTCTGCATTTTGATGAAATTTGTCTGAAGGGAGCAAACCGCTCCTTTTTTGAAAAAGCTCTACTGAGCCATGTAAAAGAGTCTCTGAACCGCCTGGGAAAAAACCGCGTACGCATGCTGAGATCCCGATTGAATGTGGAGATTCTCGAGGATGTGCCCTCTTCAAAAGTTGATGAGGCGCTGGCAAAGATTCCTGGGCTCTGTGACTTTTCACAGGTTGTAGCTGCTGACTCCAATTTTGATTCGATTACCGCTGCCGCTTTGGAGATTTTTACTGATCTAAAGGGCACCTTTCGAGTAGTAGCCAGCCGTTCGGACAAACGATTCAAAATGACCTCTCCCGAGTTAGCCCGAGAACTGGGAGCCAGGATCATCGAAAAGTATTCCCTGCCAGTGGATCTACACAACCCCCAACATCGTCTCTACGTTAAGGTTTGCGAGGAAGAAACTTACCTCTATTCCAAGAAAATTCCGGGTATGGGAGGCTTACCCATCGGAAGCTCTGGTCGGGTTCTCTCCTTTCTTTCCGGTGGAATTGACTCCCCGGTTTCCTCTTATCTCATGTTTCGAAGAGGATGCCGTGTATCGTACGTACATTTTCATAATCACCAGGAGTCCGGACCAGAGGTGAGAGAAAAGGTGGAATCGCTCGCATCGACTCTGTCTCAATATCAACCCTATGCCCATCTCTACCTGGTCCCCTTTGGAGATTTGCAAAGAGCAATCATTGGGATCATACCTTCACGAATTCGAATGATTGTATACCGAAGACTGATGTTTCGCCTTGGATCGATCCTGGCGAAAATTGATGGCTCCAAAGCGTTTATCACTGGAGATGCTGTAGGCCAGGTCGCTTCTCAGACACTGGATAATATCCGCGCCATCCAAGCTGCAGCCGATCTCCCAGTTCTCTCACCGCTCGTGGGAAGTAATAAAAATGAGATCATCAAGATCGCGCGTGAAATCAACACCTATGAACTCTCCATACAACCTTACGATGACTGCTGTACTTTCCTGGTAGACCCACACCCGGAAACCGCCGCCAACCTGGCTGAGATTGAAGAATCGGAAGAACCTCTTCCTCTCAAAAACCTCTTAACCCCATGTATTGAAAAGACGACGGTAATTGGCTTTAGCTTCGGAGAAAAAGTCCATGAACGAGGCGGGCATTTAAAGGTGCCACAGCAATTTTGGAATTCTGAGAGCACATCTGAGCAGGAGCCTGAGAAAGGCTAAAGCGAGTTCATACTAAACCCTATCGCTTGCGCCAAAATTGGCTCTATGAGTTAACTGTTTTCCCGTCTGTCCCTCGGAATTTCATTCACTTAAGCAATTGCCTGGAGGCCGAGCTTCCGTACAAGAGTTAAGAGTTTAAGAGAGGCCCCGGAAGGGTGCTTAACACCTCTCTCCCACTGACTTACCAAGCCCTTACTGACATTCAAGTAATGGGCAAAAATAGCCTGACTTACGTTAGCCTCCTCCCGGATCTCCTTGATTTCAACCGGAGATATAGGGGCGATTTCAGTCAAACATAGATCGTCGTATTCGCGCATCGTGCACTTATCCAACACCCCTATTTCGTGCAAGTCAGAAATGGTTTCGTGGATGGAAGCAAAAACATCGCTCTTATACGCTTTAGGCATCGTACTCAACCTCCCTGAACCGTCCTGACTTTATGAATTTATCCAAGTCATTATCTTCCAATTCCAACAACGTTTTCCCAAACTTTTTCAAACCAGCTATTTCCTTCGTACTGAGGTTGTCCTGGGCACTTTTGGGAAACCCATACACAAAGAAAGCTCGATCTCCAACTAGATACACAATAACAACTCTATATCCTCCGGATTTACCCTGACCCTCCCGAGCAATGCGCATCTTGATAATATTACCGCCAAGGTTCGCATCGACAAGACCGAACTCTGCACGAGTAATCGCTTCGCAAAGTGACGAGTCTTCTATATCCTTCTTTTTCCGAAACTGATCAAAATGTTTGGTAATAAAGATCCTCAAAAAAGATGACCTTCCCCCCTATAAGTATAATACGTAGTTTTACATTTGTGACCTGGCATAACAAGACTTTAACTGTATTCTTGTCTGTCCCCCGGAATGCTTGCTGAGTTTGCCCCTTTAGAACCAGAATTCTGATGAATCAGGCGATGATGTGCGAAACACAGGGTTTTGAGATTATCTAAAACGTCTTTTCCTCCCCTCGCCACGGCCAAAATATGATGAAAATGAGGCCAGCGAGTCTGTCTACAGCGCCTCCCATCCTCAGATACATACGTACAACACCCCCGATCCCTCAATTGCAGTTTATGAATGAGATCCTTAGATAGCGCTTTTCGTTTTGGTTTGTTACGTGTCCCAGGACACACTGCGGGTTTTGATTTAGAATTGGAATTGTAAGGAGACGGTTTTCTCGGGGAATGTTCTTCCTTCTTAACCATTTTTTGATTTCTTTTCTCAGCTCGCCCTGCCTTGCGAATGGGATCATATTTATCAAGCGCACTTTCAAGTGCGAGGTCGATCACTTCTTGTAATGAGCAGTCTCGGTTTTTCTTGGAGCTAAGCAAATCCTTAAGCCTCTGAATCTTCTCTCGTGATTCTTCAGAGAGATCAAGGCTCAAACGAACCGTATCCTTGGCAATAGCTCTAACACTAGCCCTGGGAACATGATTGGTATTCTGACTTGCGACTCTTCTCTCCAGTTCGTTCTTGGTGCAGGTCTTAACTGCCTCTATCCACTCTTGTTGGTTCTTCTCATCAATTACGGGGCATACTTTGCGCAGTTTGGAGACGGAGAGATTACCCTTGCGTATTTCCTCCTTTAGCTCGGGAATTTCCCGCACCTTTCGCGCTACCGTAATCAGATTCGAAGTCATCGCCTCAGAAAATCCAAGTTCATCACAAACATATCGAAATAAAGAGGAGTGACCCCGGTGAAGAAAAAGCCGACATTTTTCAGCCTCTTGAAGATGATCAATGAGTCTTGCCTCAGTCCTTCTATGCAGCCTGGCCAGGCAAAGAATTCTGTTATGTAATTCCACAAGTTTAGGTGACATATAAACCTCCCTAAATTCAGTATAAACCCTGTTTTCATGGACCTTTCAGAGCCCACTAAAGATAGAGGAAACGAGATTTTAAATTTGATGCAGGGTACGAATAATACGGTGCTCTGTAGACGCTAGATTCTGGCTGAGATTGCCAGGTTACCGGGCAGAAGAGGAATACCAAAAAGAGATCTCAAAATCACTGTCAAGAAAAAATTGAGAATGAATCTAAAGAAAGAAGAATGTTTACCCCTACGGGGACATACCAGAATTTAAGCCCAAAAACTCACCCGGCCCCGGAAATTCTCCGGAAATCCCCGAAATCACGCGGAAATCACGCGGAAATCACGGGGAACGCTAAAACCCTACAATGATGGTTGTTTGGGTGGTTACTTTTTCAAAGCGGTGATGTAGTCTTCGAAGGAAATTCCCGCTTCCTTGAGAATTTTTCTTATCAGAGGGCGGGCCAGATCCGAGCCCTGGTGATGTGGGATTGTAGTGTAACGTCCATCAGGATGGCGGTAAAACACATGAGAGCCCTTTTGTCTGACGCTTGTAAATCCAAGTGATTTGAGAATCTTTTCCAGGCGTTTAGCGTTTGTGAGCGGTAATTTGCTCATACAGCGACTTGAATCTGCTGAAAACCAACAAATTCAGGTAGTGTGTCTAATTCTTCATCGGTGAGCTCTTCAAGGCATAACTCAACAACTTCCTTAAGCCTATCCTTTAACTCATCCAGTGTTTTTGCCTGGGTATGAGCCCCTGGCAGACAAGGAACACTACCAACATAAAAACCCGTGTCCGGGCATTTCTCAATTTGCGCCGTAAATTGATGTGCTTTCATATACTCATTATGACAGAGGACCCCCCGTAAGCATAGATCAGCCATTGTTACTCCGCTCACTCTTCGCTGGATGGGTCATGGTATGGACCTTCGTTAGCTACTTGATGGAAACCTTGTGGTAGATCTGGGTATTGCTAAGATCACTGTGGCCCAGAAGCTCCTGGCCCCCTGGGGGGACATACCAGAATTTAAGTCCAAAAACTCGCCTGTCCCCGGCAAGTCACTATGATTGCCTCAGTGATTTGGCTGTTAGTAGAATTGCCAGTGTAGCCCATTTGCGCTACAATTATAAGAAAGGGAGTGGAACATGGCTAAAGAAGCGACAGTTAGGGCTCGGGTTGAGGAAGATACCAAAACCAAGGCTGAGGAGATCATCACAAAACTCGGGATGACCACCTCCCAGGTGATTAACATGCTTTATCAACAGATCATCTTAAACAAGGGACTCCCCTTTGAAGTCAAAGTACCAAATGCTGAGACAATCGCAGCTATGAATGAGGATGTCAGCGATGAAAAGCGATATGAGAGTGTGGAGGAAATGTTTAAGGATCTCGACGTTTGATGTATAGGCTCGTTCCTACCAACAAATTCAAAAAAGATCTCAGAAGAGCCCATAAAGATCCCCATAAAAACCTCGATGATCTCAAGGTCGTTCTCGAGTCTCTTCAAAATGCACTGCCCCTCGCAGAGAATCTCAAAGATCATGCGCTACTGGGCAACTACAAAAATCACAGAGAATGTCATATTTACCCAGATTGGCTGCTTATCTACCAACCATTTCCACAAGAGGAAGAAATTGTCCTGGTCCGTCTTGGTTCCCACAGCGAATTATTCAACAAGTGATCTTTATGCCCTGGCCGTGTGGGTCATGGCATGGACCTGCTTTACCTGCTTGATGGAACCCTTTGTGATCGTCGTGTTCAGGAGGATAGTTTGACGAATTTGGATAAATCTCCTTTGGTGCTCCCCAGGGCCAGGAGAGATTTGATAAGAAGATCGATGGATACGCTTGGATCGCAGGCCTCCATCTTTGCTATCCTGGATTGGCTGGATTCCAGAAGTTTAGCCAATGCCGTCTGCGTGATCTTCTTTTCCTCACGAAGTTTCCTGAGTTGATTTGCCAAGGATTGTTTGATCTCGATGTAGGCCATCTCTTCCGGACTAAGGCCCAGGAATTCTTGGACGTTGCCAACCTTCCACCCCTTTGCCTCTAACTTCTTTCTTTTGTCTCTATCCATTTTCGCCCCCTCAAGAACAGTCCTCATCATATTTTCTCAATCTTCGCTTGCAGATTTCGATCACTCTCTTTGGTGTGGCTCTCGTCTTCTTTGAGAAAACCTCGAGAATCAAAATCGCATCGGAGTCAATGCGGTAGATGATTCGGAAGGTTTTATCCTGATCCACTACTCGTAATTCATGACAATTCGATCCAATTGTTGGCATGGGTGAGAATGAGGTAAGCAGATATTCTCGCCTTGCTGCAAACGTCGCAGCAATTGACCCGCTTCGATTCTCCCGGCCAGAGAGAACGGAGGCTGCTTGATTTCGCCATGAAGCCATACCAAGGGATTATCTGATGGATCCATAATTTATTATGTCACAAATGACATAATTAGGGAAGTAGCTACTCAACTTGGATTAATGGTGAAAGATCGGCTGGGATTGGTCCGGATTCCGGGGGAAGGTTTATGTTTCGGAGGGATCGATTTAACCTGGTGAATCCGTAATCCTTAGTCATGGTCTGGGTGTTGAAATTGGATTGATTGGTGAGCGGATCCGTTGCTTTCTTTGCTCGGATGTATTCCTCTACCCACTCCATGACACAACGAGGCACAACGGGGACATACCAGAATTTATGTCCAAAAACTCGCCTGTCCCCGGAAATCCATCCCCGGAAATCCTCATCACCTTTTGAGGTACTCTGCTTATTTCCTCTCTTCCGAGTTTGTATGCATGGCTCATTTCGTATGATTTCCGAGGCATCGTAACCTTAAATTCCACTTAAATTTCTACTGCCAGTGAGAGAATACCCCTTGCTGATGCCAGGGTTATTACTTGGAATTTTCTCTCTTTGTAGATCGCCTCAAATTCAACTCCGATTCGGATTCCTGGGAGTTTCACCTCTGAAGGTCCCCCCGCAATTCCACTGCCCACCGCCTTAAGAACCGCTTCCTTCTGGGTAAAGAGTATCAGACCAAAAAAAGATCGATCCGCAAAAGTCGGATGGGAGCTATCCTGCAGCGCTAAATCAAGCCAGTCTCTTTCTTCCTTGCAAGAGAAGTATCGAATCGTGCCTTCTTTGAGATCTCGCTGAACTTCGAAATCAATCCCCAGCGCGGATTTTCCAAGAACCCCAAAAACGCGGTCTCCCGAATGTGTAATGCTGGCATGAAGTCCGTTGAGCAAATCGCTCACCTTCTGCGCACCAGATCCGGGACCAGGTTTGAGTATCGGAGGATGTGAGTCAGCTAAAACCTGAAAATGAGACGGAGAGAATTTTTTAGAGGATTTCTGCAAGCAAAGTAGGTATTTAATCAGTAACTTTCCGGCAAGTTTTTCTTCCTTACGCCGGGGATGGGAGACAGACTTCTCTTCGGATAGCTCTTCCTCACTAAAATTCTCCAGCGATGCCCTGGCCTCTTGAGCGAGAGACTCCCTCGCGGCAGTCAATACCGGGCAATCAAGCAGGGTGTGACAGTCGGTGGAATCCAGGAATTTATCCAGTACAGCCGCCCTCTTCCACTCACATCGGTTCAGCTTGTATTCTTGCATGAATCTCCTGCCCGGAAACTATATCAATAGCGTATCATGGCACGATGAGTATCCAGAACATTCTGCTGCTGAATTTTGGAGGCCCTACGGGAGGGGCCGAGGTGCAGGACTTTCTGTACCAATTGTTCCGTGACAGGGTTGGAATCCGCCTGGGGCTGCCAGGATTCCTACAGGAGGGACTGGCAAAGATCATTTCGCGGCGCCGTGCTCCCTCGATCATCGATAAGTACCAGGAGATCGGGGGCGGAAGTCCCCTTGTACCCGTAACCCAGGCCCTGGCAAAAAAACTGCAAAATCGTCTGAACGGGTGTCGGGTGAAAGTCGGTATGCGTTATACGGCTCCCTGGATAGAGGACACGGTGCTTTCCTACGCCCGCGAGAATGTACGGGATGTATTTGTCTTGCCTCTCTATCCGCAGGATTCACTGGCAACCACGGGTACAGCGGTATTTGCATTAAGGCAAGCCGCTGCCGATCTGGATTTTCCTCTGAATCCCCGAATTCTCAATGCCTGGTACGATGACCCCGGCTTTTTGAAACTCATGGGCACGCAAATACTCAATGAGATTCTTCGGGTTCCTGATCACCTCGATCCAACTCTTCTTTTCTGTGCCCATTCCATACCGGAGAGTTATCTACAAGAAGGAGACCCCTACAAGGAGCAGGTGGAAGACTACGTGAGCCTCCTCATTCGTCAGATACGCTGGAAATCGGAAGCAAAAATCTGTTACCAGAGTAAAGTTGGGCCTGCGAAGTGGATTGGACCTTCGATTTCGGAGATTCTCAATTCCTATAGAGGACAGGATTCCCGAGCACTCATCATTGTTCCGATCAGCTTCGTTGGAGATCATATTGAAACCTTGCATGAAATTGATATTGAATACGCGGCAGTAGCCAAAGACCTGGGTATTGAATGGTTTAGCCGGGTCGGCTGCTTCAATGCCAGTGATGAATTCGCCCAGGTTCTGGCAGAAATGATCGAGAGGAATCTAAACAACTCTCCCCAACATCACGGTGGATTTATTCGTAGGGATTTCCCCCCGCGAATGTGATTTTATGGATGCAGGAGGAAATATGACTGAAATTCAAGAAACAGAAGCATGGAAAAAGCTTGAAAAACATCGTGAGGAAATGAGCGGACTGAGTTTGCGTGAGCTCTTTGAAGACAAATCACGATTTGACCGGTTCTCGCTCTCCTGGGATGACTTTCTTCTGGATTATTCCAAGAACCTGGTTAGTGAGACCACTCTCTCCCATCTATTTGACCTGGCGAGGCAATCCAGTCTGGAAGAAAAACGCGATGCCATGTTTCGAGGAGAACGCATCAATGCCACTGAGAATCGGGCTGTGCTGCACACAGCTCTGCGGGCACCCGATGACTCCTGCGTTGAGCATGACGGAGTCAATGTGATTCCTATGATTCATGAGACCCTGGAAAGGTTTCTTGGATTCGCTGAATCAGTTCGTATGGGAAAGTTTCTAGGATTTCGAGGAACCTCTATAGAGTCGGTAGTCAATATTGGAATCGGTGGTTCCGACCTGGGTCCGCAAATGGTTGTAGAGGCACTCAAGTATTTTCAGGGTCCCGTGGAAATCCGTTTTGTATCCAATGTTGACGGGTCGCATCTGCGTGAAACCCTCAGAGATTTGGATCCAGCCCGCACCCTCTTTCTCATTGCTTCAAAGACTTTCACAACCCAGGAAACGATGGCCAACGCACGCTCTGCAAGAGATTGGGTAGTAAGTCATCTCGGTGAAGAGGCTGTGCCGCACCAATTCGCGGCCATGTCCACAAACCTGCAGAAGACCTCGGAATTTGGAATCGACCCCAAGCATGTGTTCGAGTTCTGGGACTTCATAGGAGGACGTTATTCCCTATGGTCATCCATTGGGCTCTCCATCGCCATATCCATCGGAGCTTCCCATTTTAAAGACCTGCTTGCGGGAGCCCATGCGATGGACCAGCATTTTCAGGAGAGTGAGCTAGAAAGGAATCTCCCGGTGATCCTGGGGATCCTGGGAATCTGGTATCACAACTTCCTGGGCTTCGAGTCCCATGCGATCCTGCCTTATGATCAATACCTCCACCGCTTTTGTGCCCATTTTCAACAGGTTGATATGGAGAGCAACGGCAAAAGTGTAGATCTACAAGGAAAACCTCTTAAGGTCTCAACCGGCCCCATTTTATGGGGTGAACCGGGAACGAATGGACAACATGCCTTTTACCAGCTTCTTCACCAGGGAACCCGCGTTGTTCCTTGTGACTTTATTGGCTTTTCTCAAACCTTAAATCCAATGGGAGAGCATCACGATTTGCTGATGTCGAATTTCTTTGCTCAAACTGAAGCATTGGCATTTGGCCGCAGTTCCGAAGAGGCCATGCAGGAAATGATAGCCGAGGGTAAATCAAAGCAGGAAGCCGCCAATCTATCCTCACATCGGAGTTTTCCAGGGAACCGACCTACAAATACATTGCTCATCAAACAGCTTACACCCTTTGCCCTTGGCGCGTTGACAGCCCTCTATGAACATAAGGTGTTTGTACAGGGGGCCATTTGGAACCTCAATAGTTTTGATCAATGGGGAGTAGAACTCGGAAAGAAACTGGCAAGCCAGGTTCTCTCTGAGATCCGGGCCCAATCATCCGGTTCTCATGATTGCTCCACACGTGGCCTGCTCGAGCATTTTCTTCAGGATAGATCCACCCAAGATCAATTCTGATATACCCATCCTCAAACAGTTTTCCCATAATTTCTATGATGGGTATTCACCAAAACGCAAGTGAAACTTTGATTCACATTGAATCCGCGGGATTCATGTTTGTCCCGCTTCCGGACAAACCAATGGCGTTTTGGTATAGTCTGGCTTTGAGCATGATAAAATCCTGCGTAGAATTCAAAAGGAGAAAAAATGTCCAAGTTAGATCGACTTGCCAAAATGACAACTGTAGTCGCCGACACCGGTGACATTGAGGCAATCCGAAAATTTCGGCCTACGGATGCAACCACGAATCCATCACTTCTGCTCCAGGCCGCGCAAATAGAAGAATATCAAGATCTCGTACATGATGCCCTGAGATTTGGTAAACAACATGGAGACACAGATTCTGTCGTTTTGTCCTATGCAATGGACAAGTTGTCGGTCAATTTTGGGAAGGAAATCCTGGATATAATTCCTGGCAGGGTCTCCACTGAAGTAGACGCGAGGTTGTCTTTCAACGCCGAAGCAAGCCTTGAAAAAGCCCGATACCTCATCGGTCTCTATGAAAAAGAAGGGGTGAGCAGAGATAGAATCCTGATTAAACTCGCCACAACCTGGGAGGGCGTCCAGACTGCCAGGGTACTTGAGAGCGAAGGGATTCACTGCAATATGACCCTCTTATTCAGCCTATCTCAGGCGGTTGCCTGCGCAGAGGCAGGCGCGACCCTGATCTCACCCTTTGTCGGCCGCATTCTAGACTGGTATAAAAAGCATGAAGGCGTCGATCACTACCCGGGACCGGAAGATCCAGGCGTTCGCAGCGTCACCTCCATCTATGCCTACTTCAAACACTTCGGCTATAAGACGGTCGTTATGGGGGCTAGTTTTCGCAATGTGGAAGAAATACTCGAATTGGCCGGCTGCGATTTACTGACCATAGCTCCTAAATTCCTGGATGTCCTCACATCTGAAGATGGAGATGTAGCTCGAAAACTTGACCCGGCCAGATTTGAGCGTGAAGAGATAGAAAGAATTCCCTGTGATGAGTCCTCATTTCGCTGGATGCTCAATGAAGATCCTATGGCTACAGAGAAACTAGCCGAAGGAATTCGCAACTTCGCCAAAGACCAATCAAAGCTGGAACAAAGGCTTCATGTTCTTTTATCCAATTCCTAATCGGCCCTTCATTGACATGTATATGGGTATTTGTGATTATGGCATCCTTTTTGCGTCATGGTAAATCACTATGGAACTCATTAGACCTACCGTTGTACTTGTTGGAATACTAGTCCTCTTCCTGGCTGTGAAGACAGCTATATCGTTGGGCTGGAAACATCGTCAATCCAAATTTATCCGAGTATTTGGTTCCCTGCATCTTGCGGTGACCCTGATCGCTTCATTAGCTACCCTGCTCGGAATCACTACATTCCTTGAATCCTCCCATGGAACTGAGTATGTCGTTCGCACGATCTATCGTTCCCGATGGTTTGAAATGATCCTGATCGGCATCTGGTTGAATATTTTTTCAGCTACGATCCTGAGATTTCCGTTTCCCTGGAAAAAAATCGGCTTCGTTCTTACGCATATTGGAATCCTCACCCTATTGATTGGTTCTTTGATGACAAGGCTGACTGGGATTGAAGGCACCATCACCCTTTCGGAAGGGAACTCAAGTCATAGCCTGGCTCTTCAGGGAAACGCCCTGAGAATTCAAAGTAGCTCAGACATCGTAGCTGAGGTCCCCGTGGATGCCCCGGGGAAAGTGTCTCTTCATAAAGACCTCGACCAGGAAGGGAATCTAAAAGTCGAAGTTATGGAGTATCACCCCCATTCAGAACTTGGCCATCAATATGTTGAGAATCCTGATTCCAAGAGCAAACCCAATCCAGCTATCCATTTTGAAGTCCGAAGTTCCATGTTTCAAATTGATAAGTGGCTTTCCATGAGAAATGAGGATTTACACCGACCGGACAGGGTCACTGTGGGTCCCGCTAAGATTTCTCTCAAACAGATCAGCTCAAAAGAAGAATTGGAGAATTATTTCAAGGAACCCGATGAGAAAAAGGCGGAGTCCATTCCTGTGGCGAGGATTTCCCTCGATGAAGGGAAAACTTTTCACCAATATAACGTCAAGGAAGTTCTGGGAAAGAAATTCACCATACCCGATTCCGAGATAGAGATAACGATTACCGGCTTTTTTGACAACGCGACTGTCTCTGAGAATTTCAAGATTGTGGAACACCCCTCCCCTGGCTTCAATCCAGCGATAACTTTTGAAGTTATGAATAATTTCAAGCATCCCGGACATGATGCGGAGGGACACGAGCACCATCCCCATACATCCGTTCGCTTTCAGGTACATCCCGAGTACCAGGGATCCCATAAAAGCGAATTCAAGGAACCCATGATTCTTCTGGAAGGTGTAGAGGCTCCCCAGACAGCTAGCGGAGAACTTCTCTTTCTAGCCATGCCCGATGGCAAATTTTATTATCGAATCAAATCATCCAAGGGACAGGAATCCGGACCCGTGGAACTCAATAAAATGGTTAAAATGGGATGGAATGACGCTATTTTGGTAGTCCGAGAAGCCCTAAAGAGTGCTGAGGTCAAACGACACATTAATCCGGTAACCATGAAACCAAATCAGAAAACATCCCTGCCTTTTGTAAAGGTTCGTCTATACAACCAAAAGGACACAACAGAACCTAAAATCTTCCTCTATGGTGAACAAAGCCAGCTTTTTTTCGCCGAGCGTCAATTCAACCTTACCTTCGGAGAAAGAAGCCTGGAATTGCCGTTTGAGGTTACTCTGAAGGATTTTCGAAAGATTGATTACCCCAATACAAGCCGGGCAATGTCTTATGAAAGTGATGTCAAGGTGAATAACCTTGATGGGATCCAAACTGGTGTAAGTTCACTTTCCACTACCATTTCCATGAATAATGTATTGGACTATCGAGGGTGGAGATTCTTTCAAGCCAGCTTTCGAATAGAGGGAGACACAGAATACAGTACATTTCAGGTGGCAAAAGATCCCGGAATCGAAACGATCTACCTGGGTTCGATTATTATGGTATTGGGCATTTCTTTGATGTTTTGGTGGAAACCTGATGGACGGAGATAAAATGAAATCTTCACGCATTGGCATATTTCTGGCCGCGATGGCTCTGTCATCTCTTGTAGGCTGGCTTATCTGGAACCAGGGAGCCTTTCGCATCGCTCCAATCTCCTATGAGTCTTTACGGCCGGTCCTGGTGCTAAACGAGGGGCGAATCACTCCCTTTGACACCTACGCTAGAAAATTTGCCCTGACCCTTACGGGATCTGAAACGCCCAAGTTAAAAGAGTTTAGCGCAAGCCTTCAAAAAGATCTCAATAGGGACAAGATCTCTTCGAAAATGAACGCCATGGAGTTTCTTCTGCTCTTGATTTCAAGGGATGATCCACTCGTTGAAAAGGTCCTGCGTATCGATCATCCTGAATTAAAGAAAATGCTTGGAATTGACCCGGATCGAAAATTCATCGCGTTTCAAGATGCTGCCGGAAGTCCTGTTCTCGATGAGCTTCGTAGAGCCTATCACCACAAGCAGGAAGAAAAAATTCCTCTCAGCTCCCTTGATGAGGCCTTTATTGAACTCAATACCCAGGTCAATATGCTCTCTGAGCTGGTTCAAGGCTCCTCGCTTTCTTTTTATCCTAAAAACTCTGATCGCTATACTGACTGGGCCGGAGTCACATCCCTGGAAGGCTCCTCTGATCCTGACGCTGAGAAAGTATTCCAGAGTTTTCAAAAGATGCTGCATGCCAACTACTTCGCTAATCATCCTCAAAAAAAGGATGTGAAGGTTCCGGGAATCAGTACGGCTGATATGGACCATCAAGAGAACTTTGATGAAGCTGTCACAGCTATTTCGAAGGTTCAACGAAACCGATACAGCTCAGATCCCAGTATCTTTTCCAAGGCACCCCAGGAATTGATCTACAACCGGGTAAAACCTTTTAGGATTGCTTGGATCATCTATTTGATCAGCCTGATCGCAGGAGTACTGGGTCTTCTATTTGCACTGGAATACCTGGGAACACTAAGCTCTTCGCTGATGATTCTTGGTTTTCTTTCTCACACCTTTGGTTTGGGATTGAGAGTCTTGATCCTCGATAGGCCTCCAGTAGGAAATATGTATGAATCCGTGGTTTTTGTGGGCTGGTGTGTTGTCTTTTTCTTTCTGCTCATACTCGGCAAGCAAAAGAGTCATTTTCTGCAAAACACAGCGGTTCTAAGCGCGTCCCTGATTATGATCATGGCAGATCTACTACCCATGTCACAAGAGCTTGGGATGCTGGAAGCAGTACTGCGCAGCAACTACTGGCTCACCATACATGTCCTGACCATCGTCGCGTCCTACGGCGCCTTTGCCCTCGCGTGCGGGATAGGACACTACTATCTCTACCTCCTCCTCACGGGAGCACCCGGCCATACCACCGCCATGAAAGGCCTTGCTGATTCAGTGTACCAATCCATCAAAGTTGGAGTGATACTCATCGGTGCGGGTACAATTCTTGGAGGAGTATGGGCCAATGAGTCCTGGGGGAGATTTTGGGGCTGGGATCCCAAAGAGACCTGGGCACTGATTTCATTTCTTGGTTACCTTGCGCTGTTACATGGCAAAAAGGCAAACTGGTTCGGTGACTTCGGAATCGCGGTGGGAAGCCTGATTGGATTCCTGCTAATCTTGATGACCTGGTATGGAGTCAACTTCGTATTGGGAATCGGGCTCCACTCCTACGGATTCGGCTCAGGAGGAACCCATTACGCACTGGGTTTCGTACTCGCGGAACTAACCTTCCTCACAGCTGTATACCTGCGAAGACCAACAGCCACCAGCTAGTTTCCACTCCTCTTCAGGAATCGACTGATTCCTGGCCTGGCGGGGAATCCGGGCAAACCAAATATGTTTGGGCATATAATGCTGTACTTACGTGGTTCAGCTCGCACTCTTTCTGTTTTTCCTTTGCATTCCTGGTTTCTCTGACCCTGAACAGTCAGCCGGGAGATTTGCTGTTACGCAAAAGAATCTCTCCCTGGATGGAATCAGGATTGCCCCAGCCGCCTACAGCCCAGAAAACCCTGAGATTTTAGAAGGAATTCAAGTTGTAGATGGACTCCCGGCCCTTAGTCTTGAGAGTTTCTTTCAACTCGGTGTTCTTCATTTTACCCAACCCCTGGATCTGGAGGTTGCGGGAATCCAAATGAAAATCTGGATAGACCCGCAAGATCCTCCCCAGGGAGTCAGAAAACTTCAATACTCTGCTGGCCCTAAGAGAGTTGATATCCATCGGTACCATTCCTTTCATTCTCTTCCCAGGGGTGTTTGGACTACCTGGACTCTATGGCTTTCCTTTCCGGATAAGGAGGAGGATTTCAAACTCTATTCTAAATGGTCAGCTCCTCAAAAATTTGAAGGCGTTCGGGTCCTCCCGGGAACCGGGGGAACTGTATATATCCATTCCCTGGCACGCATTGTACCTCCACTCATGCCCACAGACGCCTTGCAGAGTGCTCGGAAAAGATTTCCATCCCTGTTTGCCAAACCCTGGAGCCTATCCCTGCTATGTATAATTCTGACCCTCTTTATTCTCTGCATTCTGGCGGGCTCCCGTCGCAAAATTTCTCTATTTTTTTTGGGTAGCTTTCTGCTGCCTGCGATAGGAATTCTGGTTTTTCTAGGGATTGTGGGTCAATCCACCCTCCAAAACATGGAAGAAGCTAGAATCTACAAAGCAAAGAGATCGATGGTTCGTCAATTTCGCAGAATCCTAAAACTGCAGGACTCTATAGAGCAGAAATTCCAATCCGAACTTCGAAAATTTCAGCAAGAAATCCTCAGCTTTGTCAAAAGCAGGCGGTCCCAGGGGGAAGGATTCGAAAGAAACTCCTTTGATAAAGAGTTTTCAGTCTATTCCACTAAAGGAAGAATTCCGCTCAACCAAATTCACTCCATCGATCCATTTGACCAATTTCTTAGCGCTAAACTAGCTGAAACCGGCCTCGAGATTCTCGTAACTAACGGGAAGGCAATTTGGTATTCTCTGCGGGATAGCGCTCACATCACTAAGGGTGCTTATGCCAAAGTACTCCATAACCTACTATACAGGAACTTTGATCCTGAATCCGCCGGTAAATTTCAAAGTGCGTTTCGGTCATCCCAGGAAGCCGTTTTAGAAATGAGAAAACTGTTTCTGGTGGGCGATAATCTCAGGGATGACTTTCTCAATAATCCTGCTCGTTTGTATCAAATTAACATTACCGAATCTCCTTATCCATGGATCGAGGCCAGGGACTTCTGGACCTTTCTCTTAGAACCGGAAAGCGGATTCCCATGGCTCTCCCTGGGGGTCATCCGCTCTGATACTCTAACGGTCTTTCTGGAACAAGAATATAGACAAAACTCCCTGTTACGATCTCTGGACGATGAATTCAACACTCCCCTGGACTACTTTGTTTCCGGTTTCTCCTCACAACGCTTCTTCCCCCAAGAATATGATAATTCAGAGATGTTCAGCCTCTTATCCCAGAAAGCCAGGGTTACTCAAAAGCTCATCTTTCAATCGGTCTTCCAAGATGATCATCTATACTTTTATTTAAGCGGCCCCGTGGAGAAGCAGCCGCAGGTAGCTTTGACCTTAAGAATCCAGGGAGATGAAATCTATAGGTCTTTGCAAAAGGATCAAAACCGACTTTACTTTGGTGCCCTCTTTCTTTTGGCTGTGTTGCTAGGGATTTGCCTGCCATTCTCATTTTCCGTCACCAGACCTATCCTGAAGATCAGTAGGGTATTGAAAAGAGTAAGAGCGGGAGATCTCTCCCAGGATCTTGTTGTACGGGGATATGATCAGTTTGCCAGCGCTGCCAGTCACTTTAATGGACTCATTGAACAGCTAAGGGAAAAGGAACGCCTCTCCAAGTTCCTCTCACAAATTGCCTTGAGATCCCTGGAGAGTGGTGAGCGGGAAGCCACACGCCAGACTGTGGGAATTTTATTTTGCGGCATTCGAAATCTGGACGAACCCTCTCACCAGTCCTACTCCCTACGACTGGATATGATTCGTCAATTTCTGCAGCTATTCGAACAAGTCCTTGCGCAGTCCGAAGGCATGTTAGACAAGTTCACGGGTCACGCAGCTATCGCCCTTTTCACAGGGGAAGACTCCGTTTCCCAAATGCTTGATACCTGTATTGAACTTCGTTCAAAGGTTTTAGATCAGAATGAAAATACAACCCCTGGACAATTCCACCACCTGGAGCTAGGTATTGGAATCGCGACAGGTCCTGTTGTCCTGGGACCGGTTGGTCCGGACTTGAGAAAGGACTATACGGCAATTGGGGCCACGGTAAATATGGCAGCCAGGCTCCATGGGCTGGGAGATTCCAGCAAGGAAGTCACCATTCACCTGGATACACCAAGTAGATCCGCAATCAAACATATCAAGAAATATGAGATTGCAGAGCGCCAAGACGTTGCTATAAAGGGGCTACAGAAAAAGCAAACCGTTTATGAAATTTTATAAGATTCAGATTCTTTTCATCCTGGCACTCACCGCCGTATACCTTGGAGGCAGCGCTGCCTCCTGGTGGCTGGCCAGTTCAAAAGAGTATGACCGTCAGCTTTCTACCTTCCATGGCATTTTGGAAGACCGCGAAGAATTCCTCAAAGACCTGATTCCTCAGGAACAGGAAGAATTTCCCAACTATGAAAAGAAACTTACCCTGTTGAAACTGTTGCATTCACCCTGGATTCGGCAGGTTAGATCCATTCTGACAAACCCCAAGAAGAACTGGAAAAGCCAATTGAAGACACTGGGAATTCCATTTCCAAAGGCATCCGGGCTGTTCATCGGGCGTGGTTCCAGGGTCCTCTATCAAACTGGCAGGAAATTTGAAGAAACACTCGGTGAGAAATGGGCCAAGCAAACCTTCCTTGCCATTCAGGGCGGCCAGGATACTTTCATGAAAAGACAACGTCTCTATTTCATGCCGATCAGCTTTGAAGAGTTTCAACAATTCCGAAATTCCTTTCAGACTATTTTTTACTATGGCAAATTTATTTACAGGTATTACCTGGAGATTGGCCCCTTCAGACTCCTTTTGCTTCTAGGTCTAAAGGAAATTTCCCAGGGTCGTTTGGGTGAAGAAGTCCAAAGCTATATTCTGAAACTAGATCCTTCCCTGAGTCCCTCCAAGGGGGATGTTTTCGAGTTTAACTGGCAACAAGTTACCGTTGCTGATAATGCCGCTGGACTGAAATGGAAGGGAAAATACCCGAGTTTTCCGGAGTATCTGGTGCAGCGGCATTTTTGGAATCTGGGATTTCTACTGGTTCTAATCTATGTGGCCTACCTGGGTGGATTTCGTGTCTTCTACCTTCGATTCGAGTCCAAGGTATTCGTCAGATATTTTCTGTTTTTAGGTGTTCTTTACCTGTGCCTACTTTATCTTGAAAGATATATTCACAGGGGAACTCTCCTTTTGGATCACCAAAGGGCAGAAGAGGCCTGGGAAAGTAGTGTTAAGCAATTAGACAGGGGGTTTCAGACTTATTTAGAAGAACTTGGTTCCAGGGTTCGATACTCCTTTAAAAATAAAAATCCACTAAATGATGATACGCTCTATAAGGATGGACTCCATGCGCTATTACTCTCCCCCCCTTCCAATGCCACCCAATCTTCCACGAAGATCGATTCCTTTTCCAGTACTTACCTTCTTCGTTTGACACTCTCTCTGGCAGCTACCCATTTTAGTTTGGGGGAAGCTGGTTCCAGAGCTGATAAGCCAGTTGCAAATGAGTTGGAAGTCTATAAATCTAACCTCTTGGTTCGAACTGCTATTAGCAGACAGTATGAAATAGAAAAACTGGAATCAAAAGTTCCTACCTGGGTTAAGTCTGCGGACGATAGCGATCCTTATTTTGCCGAAAACATCTTTGATGAGGGAGTCAAAATCCTGGGCCAGAAGGGTGAATGGTTACATCACCAGGTTCTTATGATCAAGCAATACTTCCTGGGTCTCATCGAAAATACTGCGGAGGGTCCCAGGGTTCTGGGTGCAACCATTAACGCGGGTTCCGCATTCTTGAGGTACTTGGAAGAAGCTGCATTTTCAGAAGGGAATCCACTTGCTGGCGGAGTCTTTATGGTTCAGTCAGCCGATGGCCAATTGTTTACTTTTCCCAGGGCTGAACAATGGGATCGTGAGTTTTTCGAAGAACATTGGAACCGGACCCGCCTTAGTTCTGAGGGATCCATCCGAATCGAGGTCAATTCGAAGAACTACCTGGGTACTTTCTATCCATCTGAAGCAGTCGGCAGCTTTCGCTATCTCATTTTGCAATCCGAGGATGAAGTTCTGCGCACATCCAATGAACTAAAGAAACGCTTTGCGAACTTCCATATTTGGTTTTGGATATTCGGTTTACTTTTCAGTGTGTTCCTGGCAAGGGTAATCATTCGTCCCCTTGAAGTACTCAGAGAAGGATTTCAAAAGTTAAGAGCCAAAAATTTTGACTTTAGTCTTTCTATCCGGGGGGTTGATGAGGGTTCACAAATGATTCAGGGATTCAATGAGATGGTGGTAGGCCTTGCCCAGAAGGAAAAAATGATCCCTTATGTAAACGCGGCATTGCAGGATTTATTAGAAAAAAAGAGTGATAGCGAAGATAGCGAGTTATATAGCGGTCGTGCCATAGTTCTGATGTCGGATATCCGAAGTTTCACTACACTTAGCGAGGAGCGCAATCCTGAAGAAGTTGTGGAAATGCTCGGAGAGTATTTCGGATTCTGGCAAACAAGAGTGGAACGATACCAGGGCGTAATCGAGAGATTCATCGGTGACGCGGTTGTGGCACTCTTTTTCGAGAAAAACAGCCGACACTTTGTTCAGCAGGCTTTGCAATGCTCACTGGAAGTCCAACATGACCTGAGAGCCTGGAATAAAGCTCGCAAGGCCCGGGGGTTGTTTGCAGTTAAAAATGGGGTTGGTCTGGCCCTGGGAGAAATAGCCTTTGATTTGGTGGGAACAGCAGAACGAATGGAATTCCTTTCCATTGGGGAACCCATCGAAAGGGCCGAGTTATTGGAGACCAAAACAAAGGCCGGAACCAGTACCGACATTTTTGTCGATTATCAGGTTGAGAAAGAGCTCAGGGGACTATATGACTTTGAGAAGAGAGGAGAGCTAAGCCGGGGAGAGACCTATTTCGAAGTGATCGAGGGAGAGGAGTAAGTGAAATATTTAAACTTTTTGGACCAGGAGCCCTGGCATTGAAGTGGGAATTTGGGACACAACCACCCCCTCGTGATTGATCAGAGCAGTTGGTCCATAGGATATCCGATCATCCCATTTACCGGTAACATCAGAGGAAATCAACCAACTCTGCGCCTCTCTGGCCCGTATGGCACGAATTTCATTATGTTTGAACCTCCATTTTTCAGCATTTTCAAGACCCATCATGTTGTTGCAGGGACATACTAGTAAATCGATACCCTGGCTGGTGAATGCCTGCGTACTTTCAGGAAAGTTCAAGTCATTGCAGATGTTGATGCCAAATTTCAGACCATCAGTTTCAAAAATGGGAAAGTCATGGCCTGGGTCAAAAATGCCATGTTCTCCCCCATATAGCTTGACCTTGCGATAGGTGCCAATCAACTCCCCTTCTCTTAGAACAATCGCGGTATTGAAGACTCTAGAACTTTCAATCTCAATGAGGCCAATGACCAACACAGGTCGAATCCCACTGACCTGATCAAGAATTCTTTCAAATCTATGCGATGAGAGATTGAGAGCAAGCTCACGAGTTCTTGGACCAATCACATAACCCTGAAGATAGCACTCCGGAAAGCAGACCAGCTTCGCCCCAAGATCATCGGCCCGCCGAGCATAGTTGATAATCAGGTCAAGTGAGTATTCAAGGTTTTCATGAACATAAGGCATCTGACAGGAAGCAATCGTTACATCCATAATCATCTCGATCTTTTAGATTTCCCGTAGTCTGTTTATTAAAGTTCGTTAAAGGGAACGATCCAACCCTGAATTTCCTCGGACTCAAACACAGAGGGAAGAAAATGCGGGGCATCCTCTCTGGTTTTTTGTGAAGAAAGGGTACTTGTGTTGTATTCTAAGAGTCTATCTGAGAATTGAGTTTGTAACGAGATTGAACGAAAAATACAGGATCAAGGCGGAGGCAATAAAGTCGCCGAAGGTGTGCTTGAAGCACATTGATAGCGATTTTCCTGGTGACAACACCGAGCCTGCTTTTTGCAGCCGGTCGCAGTAAAAGGCAATTCTCCGACAGAGTTAGGTTCAAAGAATTTGGAGTTGATCATGAAAGCATCGTATCAAGATTTCATCAATGAGTGCTGGTCCAATCATGACAAGGAATCTAACCTGGTAGCAAATAATCTGATAAGTAATTTGGACCTGATTGAAACCACTGAACAAATCCCCGGGTACGTTTCACTTGTCACCCATACCTTTGGGGGCCACCTTGGAAAGTGGAGTGAAGCAATAGAATTGCTTAAGAATATCTGCGAGCTCAAAGCCTTTAAAAATAACCAGGCTGTGTATAGGGGGCTTGCGACGATGAGCTACTGCCTTGACGATGAAAATGAGTTCAATAAGTACGTAGAGCTCTCAACTCAAGAAGGCCGCAACGTGAAGATTTATGCTGTTGCAGCCACTGAACTTATTGGGCAAGGTGATTTTATGAAGGCCACCATGGCCTTTAACAAAGCACTAGCCCACGCACCTGAGAATATGGAAAAAGATAATCCCTGTGCCTCTGCAATAGCAATTAGCGGAAACAACCTGGCTTGTGAACTAGAAGAGAAGCCCAATAGAAGCGATAGTGAAGTAGAACTGATGCTCATCGCGGCCAAAGCCGCAAGAAAATACTGGGAAATAGCCGGCGGATGGACTGAGGTAGAGAGAGCGGAATATCGGTTGGCGATGAGCTACCTTCAAGCCAATGATCCATTCAGCGCATTGGAACATGCCAGACTCTGTGAGTCGATTTGCAAAGAAAACAATGCAAATCCTTTTGAGAGCTTCTTCGCCTATGAAGCACTCACGAAGGTAAATAGGGCATTGTGCAAAGAGTTTAAGTCAAAGGTTAAGCCAGAATTCCAAAGTTACTGCGCTATACCTTAATGCGAGCAGCTCTAATTGCCAGCTTGAGGTCCCTGGGACCCCTGGGAGCCTCTCGGACTCCACTTAAGTCTTTAGGAGAATTGATCCGTGGTTAGAGTTTTGTTGATAATTTTTCTGCTTTTAAGCTCTGCTTGGGCGCAGGTGGACCTGGGTACCCTTAGAAGTTCCCTTGAAAAACCAGTTTCCCGAACCATCCTTCGCGCAGTAACCATCTCACTTCAGGAATTAGGGGAAAGGAAATTAGCCCGGTGGCTATCTGGAATTGAACCGCCTTCGGGACTGGTGGGGAGTTCCTTGGATCAGCTGGAACGTTCCCTGATACATCATGTTTTTACCCAAATGGAAAGGCAGGGGCTAGCTGCTGCAAAGGCCAAAATGAAATTGGCCTTTGCGGATACAGATCAATACCTTGGATTGGATCAAAGGTTATTGATCAATCGGGGCTTTATGGTTTCACAAGGGAAGTCAGAAGCAGGGAGTATCTCATTGGATCCAGCACTGGAAGACCTGAGCTCCGACGTCATGGCGGTTTCCTGGACAGGGGTTGACCGATATGTTGATTCCCGCCTGGGTCCGATAACAGGCTTACTCTCGGTCTTGAATAGAGATGATCGACTGATTCTGACCAACCTTAGTTTTGAGGAATTTGGCCGCATTCTGCCTCCGGGTTCAAGGCTGGTAAGGCTAGACCTTCCCCTTGCTTCCTATGGAAAGAGCGTCTGGATGTCCACAGGGAAGGGTAGCTCCAGAACCCTGATCCTGGCTGATTTTGACTCTCGTTCATACCTTATCCATTTTGGCCTGATGTCGATGCGTTACGCGCGGATGCACGGTTTAGGGCTCAAGGTCCTCACAGCCCTGGATCAGAGTAAATTCCAGTCTTCAGCTCTTCAATTGGTCAAATTCGCAAAGACAAATCCAAACTGTTTCGAAAACCTCGATGGTCTAATCATTGGCTATAGCGCTGGTTTCTTAAAACGTTGGAAGCCATGGATTACAAAGACCGCTTCAGAGACCGGGCAGGGTGGTGAATTATGGCGTGTGAGCCGGTTTAAACTTCCGGGGGGTAAGAGGGTTGCTGTTCTGGGAGGTGATGTGGACTTTCACGGTGAACGTTTGGCGGCCCAACTGGAACACCTGGTATCAGAGTTTCCCATTAAAAATGTGTTTTTTGGGGGTTCAGGCGGTTCCCTGGTGCCCGCCAAACCCTATAGCTTGAGCATTCCGGGGAAGTTAGTAGATTCATCCAGGGAATGCATGGCAACAAATCTCTTAGATGGATCCGGCCGACCCACGATCCATGCCAGCGTGGACAGCCCCCTGGTGGAATCCCCGCTCTGGCTCATTCAGAAGAGATTGATGGGAGTGGAGACGGTAGATATGGAACTGGGACGCCTGTCCTGCCTGAAGTCAAAATATGGAGTCAACGTGGGGGCGGCAATTCTGGTTACTGACTACCCCATTCCCTATGGCAGCATTGACCTGGAGCTTGGCCGTCAGAATTTCGGTGCTAAAAAACTCGCAAAGAACCAGTTTGTTTCACTTGTGGAGTCCTATCTTCGTTCTTCAAAAAAGAGTTACTATCATCTGATTGAGGAAGATGCCAGGCAGTCACTACTGGAAATTAGCCAGCAAAACCTGGTAAGACTTCGAAACAGTCAGCCGCCAACCAATCTCAGAGAGGCAAAGATCCTCTTAAGATTAAATCAGAAAAAGCCCAGGGTGTTTATAAGGATGTCACTTGGCAGGTTGTACCATGGACTGAAAAACGGAGCGGTTTACTCCACTGCGCTAGTGAAAGCCCTTGGATTTCCCGTCAAACCCTTCACTCCTGAACTGGAACACAAGGTGTTTGGAGCCTGGGATTACATATTTGCCGAATATAGTACGGGGGTTGGCTGGCGACGTTATGGGGACGTGGTTGTCTTTTTGAAGGAGAGCGGTGTTCTACCCAGATCTTTTGCTACCAAGGCCTCAGGCTACCGGCTGACCAAGAGCCAACAAAGCCTACCTCCAAAAGCTCAAAGAAAATCCTTTACCAAGGAGGTGTTTGCTCCCGGGCATTATCGTGAAGCAGTAGATCTCATGTCACTGGCGCGTCAGCGAAAAATTGACTATCACTCCAAACAGGAAAGCCTCGCAGAACCTTCGGATCAAAGGTTGGCGGCCGAAAAGGAATTGGACCTGATGTACATGGAACTGAAATTTCGCGATTACATCTTGATCGATGATTTCCACTCGGTCTGGATTCCCCATGAAACCGAGACTGAAATCATTGAGATGCTGGAATCCCACGGAGTGTTTTACAAACTTTATAACCCAGCAGACTATCCTGAGTGAGGCGCACGGGAGAGAAGGAAATCATGATAAAATCATCGCCACTCCCCTGCAATCCGGGAGTAAAATCAATGCTTTGAAGGGAGCGTTTATGTCTTTAGCGAAACTAGAATGCGTACAGTATGGAAACTATTATGTGAACCCCGATCACGTTACCTTTATTAGCTGCGGCGAACAGGTCACGACGGAGAATGGTTCCTCAGGAACCGAAATCTTCATCCATTTTGGGGGTGGTAAAGAATCAGCGATGATAATGGTAAGCAGCGTTGAGGACGCTATCAACGCTCTAAACCAGTAAGACTATGACCCATCGAATCGTTTCTCTGGATGTATCTCCTTTCCGATACCCCAGGGTGGAAGGAAATTACCGCCGTGAGAAACGGAGATGTTTACATCCTCGACGGGAACCAGTATTTCAATCGTCCAGGTCCAAGGGTGGCTGAATCTCTTGAGATCTTCGCCGAGATTTTTCACCCGGAAGTCTGTAATTTTGGATATGAGGGAGCCGGCTGGAAGCGATACCAGGAAGATTAGAGCTCTTGAAGGGTTTCTATCATCTTGTAAAGTGGGGAAGGACGCAGTGGTTTATGTAAGACGAATCCAATTCCCTTACTCACGAAATCCTCCAGGCTGCCGTCTGTACACCCACCTGTGACCAGTACAAACCGCCGCGCGAGTTCAGAATTCTCCCCAATAAGATACTCAAAGAGTTCCGTCCCCTTTTCCTCTCCCAGGTTTAAATCGCACAGAATTCCAAGAAAATTACTTCTCTCGAGTAAGATTTGCTTACCCTCCGTAACCGATGCCACCGCTAAAACACTGAATCCTCTTAATTCCAAAAGTCGTTTGATCAGGTTGCGTACCGAGGACTGATCTTCAACCAGCAGAATAGATTGTCCATCGCTCCCTTCACTGGATTTGGATGAATCTATCTCTCTTGAATTCAAAGGAGCTTTCGGGACCAATGTCCCTGAGTTAGTATTGGCCGTCTTAGCATTACTTATTGGTTTGATTCGGGGTCGAAAATTCACTGAACTTCTGGATAACTCAATACACTCTTTAAGTCTTCTCAGGAGACTTTGCGGGGTATATGGTTTCCACACAACCGGTATTCTCGACTCTTCAAGATGTTCACTATCTTCTGTGAATCCAGTCGTGAGTAAAATTGGAAGCGAGTCGTTTCTTTTACGAACCCAGTTCGCGAATTGAAAACCATTTCCCAGCGGCATGTTAATATCAGTGAAAATCGCCTCAATCTCATGCTCATGTTTTTCAAATAGTTCCAGGGCTTCGGATCCATCTTTCGCCAGAACTATCGTATATCCATATTCCTCCAGGATTCGCTTCGCCAATCGCTGAAGACCAGGCTCATCCTCAACTACAAGAACAACTTCATCGCCAGCGTAGTAATTAAGGTTTTGATCTTGCTCTGATTGATAGTTAACCGCGCTATCGAGACAAAGAGGTAAAGAAACAAAGAATGTACTCCCTTCACCCAATCTACTTTCCACAGTAATATTTCCTCCAAGCCCCTGAACCACTCCAAAACAAGTTGAAAGCCCCATCCCTGTGCCCTTCTCCAGAGCCTTGGTCGTAAAGAAAGGTTCAAAAATCTTGGCCATAGTTGCTTCATCCATCCCTGTTCCCGAATCAGAAACGCTGACAACCACAGAAGAATCCCCAACTTCCCCATCTTGAGAAGAAGATTCCTCAATCATTACTTTGATTTCAATTTTGCCGCCTCCTGGCATAGCGTCTCGAGCGTTCACACATAAATTTAAAATCAATTGTTCAATCTGGATCGGATCTGCCTTGACCGTAGCAGCTTGCTTATAGGGGACCACCTTTATCTCAATATGGGTTCCGAAGGTTCTCTTCAACATGCTCATTACCTGATAAATGACTTCATTCAAATCCAAAGTCTGAAGTTCCAGGGGCTGTTGTCTGGCAAAGGTCAAAAGCTGCCTGGTCAGCCGTGCCGCCATCTCCCCGGCGTTTAGAACCTCTTTCATGTCAGATTTGGCAGAACTCTCTGGAGGCAGGGAATCATGGACGAATCCTCCGTAGCTTAAAATGGAGGTCAACAGGTTGTTGAAGTCATGAGCGATCCCGCCAGCTAACTGGCCTAAGGACTTCATCTTCTCGGTCTGGTTTAGCTGGTCTTTTAGCCTGCGGCCCTCGGTAATGTCCTCACAAACCCCGATGGTTTTCGTTGGCTGCCCATCTTCATCAAGTAGGACTCTTCCCCGATTGGAAAACCAGCGGGTTTCTCCCCTTACGGGCTTTCGATATACGATTTCCCAGGAGGACTTCTTCCCTCCAGTAACTGCGGCGAGCGTTTCCAGTACCTTTGGCTTGTCCCGAGTGTCAATGCTTTCAAACCAAATACCGGAAGACAGGTAATCAGACTCTTCAATTCCCATAATCTGCTTTAAATTTGGACTGACCCATTCCATTGCATAAGAAACACCCTGGGGAGTCTGCCTTGACTCTCCTGAATAAACCACCAATGGAAAGTGCTCCGTGACAACGCTGAAACGATTCTCAAGTTGTTGAATCTTCTGATCTTTTCTCACCCTCTCCGATATATCTCGAAAGGCGAGGACATGTTCACCTATGCCTTCTTCTTCACTAAATCGATACACCGTCAAATCCACAGGTATGATTTCCCCCTCTCTATTCCTGATGGAATGTCCATACAATTCCATTCCTGGAGTACCAAGAAGCGAGGTCTGTATTTTCTGCCAGGTCTGCAACGGTAGAAAATTTTCTATCTTCGAGGTCAATAGCTGATCCATGGAAATATTAAGAAGATGGATCGCTCGCCGATTTGCATCAAGAATCTCACCTGAATTCTGGAAATAAAGAAGTCCTTCTTTGGTCAATTCTGATAATCTTTGGAATCGTCTTTTACTCTCAATCACCTGCTGGGAACTAAGAGTTTCTTTCGTCACATCTACATACACCAATAGGCCTTGTGTCTCCTCATTTGAGAGATTATAAGGAGAAGCGGTTACCAGTAAGTAACGAAGCACTCCTCCTGGAAGTAGATATTTAACTTTGAACTGTTCTACTGTGGCTAATTCATAAACAGGCTTGAGTGACTCTTTGAAATACTCGCGATCTCCCGGGTAAACCAGATCAAAGATAGAGGAGCCTACAGGATCATCCTCCATTCCCTGATCGGCCTGGTTCTCGTATAGAATCGTACCCAATTGATCAACCCTGTGAATCATCATGGGGGCGGAATTCATCACTGTTCGCAGTTCATGTTCCCGCTTTTCAAGCTCTATTTGGACTGTTTTACGATCCGTGATACAAATATGGGAGACCGCCAGATATACCCTCTCTTCCAGGATAAATTTTGTAATTCTAATCAGATACCAATCGTGGACTGTACAGCCTTGATGAAGATATTCAATGGACTCCTCATCCGCTCCATCTTCAAGACAGATATTCATTAAATCTTCAATTACTGTAGCATCCTCCAGTTTGAAAAATAGCTCAGCGGAGATGTAATGCTGTCCAAAGCCGTAGTTCTCAAGCCCGGGGTTATTATGATCGCAAAACTCTTTCCAGGCGCAGTTGACTTTGATAATCCTCTTTCCTGAATCCAGAATAACTATTAAATTACTAAGCGAATCCAGAATATGTGTCAAAAAAACTTCATTCTTGACCAACTCCAAACTCTTTACCTCTATAAGATCTTGAAGACCCAGGGCATATTCACGAAGTTCATCCGCCTGTCTTTTCAAAAGCAATTGAGTTTTTACGCGAGCAGTCAAAATATGAGGATTGATGGGCTTGGTCACATAATCTACAGCCCCGAGCTCAAAACCTTGTTGCTCATCTTCAACTTCCACTCTGGCGGTCACAAAAATCACGGGAATATTCTGGGTGCCTGGCTCGGATTTAAGCCTTTGGCAAACCTCGTAACCACTCATCCCCGGCATCATGACATCCAGTAGAATCAAATCGGGCTTTCGCTTACCTGAGGCAATTTCAATTGCGGTCTCACCATCGCGCGAAGCGAGAACCGAGTAATCCGACTTGAGTATTTCGCGAAGTACGGCGAGGTTTTCAGCCACATCATCCACGATCAAAATCGTCGGCTTTAGGGATGGCGGATTCATTTTCAGCTCCTTAAATCCAGCTCAAGTTTCATCTCATCAGCAAGTTCTTTGAGAATCACCAGAGACTCTTCAAATTCAAAGCGCTTCACCATTTTTAAGACTTTATTCAGCCGCTGGTCTTGCAGATCATCCTTCATCCTCTCCTCGATAGCCTCAGAGACTTCAAGGGCCCTGGTGTCACTATCCCTTAGAAGACCAGCAAGTTCCTTAAAGTCTGAGTGCAGGTCCAACAGGTTCGTGTTTGCCAGACTCTCCTGCTCATCCATTTCCGTAGAAGCTCTAATCGAACCCTCTGAGGAAAAATCCGCTTCATAGGTGTAGGAAATATCAAGATGTTTTGCCATCGTCACTAAGAGATTCTCAATTTCATAAGGTTTTTGGCATAAATCGTCGCATCCCGCCTTAAAGACTGACTCTTTATCTACTTCCTTTGATCCGGTGGTCAAAGCTAGTATCTTGACATTCTCTCCGCCGGAAAGCCTTCTAATTCGGTCAGCGGCTTGAAGTCCGTCCATCACCGGCATATTAAGATCCATCCAGATCAGGTGAGGTTCCCAGAGTTCAAACTCCTCCAGGGCTTCCTTTCCGCTTGAAGCGGTGTGTATTTGAAAACCGACTGGTTCGAGCTGTTTTCTGAGCAACCGAAGATGATCGAGAGAGTCATCTACGAGGAGAATCCTACATGGACTCTGATCTTCTCTGAGCTCGATGATTTTTGAGGTCCTACCTGCTGAAGCATCCGAGATGACTGTTTCTCCCAGTTTAACCTTCAGATCAAAGGAAAAAATAGAACCCTTTCCAATTTCACTTTCAACCCTGATAGTTCCTCCCAACAGCCCTATAAGCCTTTGCGAAATTGCCAATCCCAGGCCAGTCCCTTTTTGCTTCTGTGCCTCACTTCCCGTTTGAACAAAGGGTTTGAAAATACCCTCAAGTTGATCCTGGTTGATCCCTACCCCGGTATCCTCAATCTCATAGCTGAGGTGAACATGTTTTTTGTGGAACTCTCCGCTAACCCTCAACGAAACGGTCCCATTTTCTGTGAATTTAATGGCATTACTGACCAGGTTGATGAGAACCTGGCGAAGTTTTCCACCATCCATCACTACCAGATAGGGAAAGTCCTGTCCCTGCTCTAAATTTAAACGGGTCCCATTACTAAGTGCCATTTCCCTGTTCATGAAAATGACCTCTTCGTGAAGGGCTGATAAATTGGTGCTCGTGACGTTTAAACCGACACTATTTGATTCAATTTTGGAGAAATCCAGTAGATCACTGATCATATTGAGCAGATGCTCCCCGCTGCGATGGATTGTTACCAAACTCTCCTGCTGCTTCTGTGACATTTTGGAATCCTGCATTAATAGATCCGAAAACCCGAGTATGGCGTTCAAAGGTGTGCGAAGTTCATGGGAGATGCTCGCCAAAAAGACGCTTTTGGCCTCATGCGCCGCTTCTACCTCTTCTTTCGCCTTATGTAAAGAAGTAAAGTCGGTGGACAACCCAACAATGCCTATAATACTTCCATCCAGGTCACGAAGCGGTGTCTTTACCGTCTGGTAGTAATGAAATGTCCCATCTGGATGAGGTACATCCTCCCTCAAGATTATGGCCTTTCCTGAAGCAATGATCCCCTGGTCTGTTTTCCTCAGCTCTTCAGCCACCTCCCCTGGCAAAAAGTCTCTATCGGTCTTTCCTATGACCTCTTTTCTGCTGACTCCTACTGCCTCTTCATAATAGTCATTGATTAAAAGATATGTGCCTGAGCAATCCTTGGCATAGACAACAATGTTGTGAACATTGTTGATAATGGCATCGAGCAGTTGGTTTTGCTGATGAAGTTTCTGTGCGTTCCGTTTACGTTCCGTGATATCTCGAAATGTTGTCAGCACAACTCTTCTTTGTTTGTAGTCAATCGCTTTAAGAATGACCTCAACCTCAATTGTGTGCCCTTTTTTTGACAGAAACTGCCAATCAAATACCTGCTCCTGCCCAGCGAGAGCAGCATCTAGCCGTTCTTTTAGATAATCAGATGAGTGAACACCTGTAGGCTGGAATTCTGGTGAAAAATCAGATGGGTTGTACCCGATAATCTCCTCACGAGAAGCCTCCCACAAATGACAGGCGGCCTGGTTACACTCCATGAATTGATCTGAGAAGAGAAGATATGCTTCTGAAGTTGACTCTATAAAGGTCCGAAACTTCTTCTCACTCTGCGTTAGCTCAAATGTTCTTTCTTTAACCAGCCTCTCTAAATCATCCCTTGACTGCCGCAGAATAGTGCTTGCCCTCTCACTTAAAAAGAGAGTAAAAGTGGTTCCTCCAAAAGCAAGGATAAGTGAAAGACTCAGAACAATCAGTACAGTGAAACGCATTAGACGGTAGGCACCAAGAGCCTCATCCCAGTCAATTTCCGTTGTCATTCCAATATCAAAGGTATGATCCCATCTCCACACACCTACGACCAGAACTCCACGGTAGTCCCGGTACCCCTCCATATCCTCTCCTGCATTACCTTCAATTGCACTTCCAGCCATGCGGGTTAGCGGCTGATCCTTTCTTGGAATACTGGAGCGAAAACCTGTGACCATATTTCCGCCGGGATCTCGAATTTCAATGTTCAAACTGCTTTGCTGACCAGGCTTAATCAAATGGATCTTCCTCAAATGATCATTAAATCGACTTTCAGAAAAGAGCCGCCCTGCTCGATCAAAGGCATAGGATTCGCCGCTCATTCCAAACTGACCAAAATGGAAGACCTGAGAAAAGGAACTTCCTGGATCCAGTGTTGCTATCAGAGCCCCGATGATATTGTTTTGCTGATTTCGGATCGGACTGATCACTGACATAGCAGGTTTGGTCTGCTGTTCCTTTTGCCCGCTCAAGCCAGATAGAGACGCAATTTCAATATGAGGGACAAACCTGGTTTCACCCTGAAAAACCCTGGTAAGAAGATCGGGTCGTTGACTTGCAATTAGATTCTCGTGACCAAGAACTTCATCCCTCCCTGAGGAGAGATTAATTCGGTTTTCATTGATAATTGTGAGATTCCCTTGCTTAAAATTTTTATGCGTCTTAAGGAAAAACCTTCGGGCAAGTTTCTGAGCCGGAGAATCCCTTAAATCGTTTGCAACAGGTGGAACCTTTAAAAGTGCTTCCACGATTGAATTCAATTCATAGCTTTCAGCTATATGATCAAGATTTAACATCTCGGTCTCCAGCCACAAGTGAAGCCGATCAGTGGTTGTCTTAAGAACTGTTTTGAGCTCTGAAAGTCGGTTCTCGACCAGCTTGGTTCTATTTTCCTCCAAGGCCCATAAAGCCAAAATTACGATCAGAAGCATCAGCCCTGCCTGGGTAGCTATAACTCCATTCCGAAATCTGGCGGAACCAAATTGCCTCGAGAGACCCTCGTGCCGACTGACCCGGATCATGGCCAGGGAAAGGAAGCAAAACACCAATAAGGCAGTAATGAAAACAGTACCAATGAAACGAATATCCAGGAAACCCTGAGAAACTGATTCAATCTTTACGGGACTCCATTTACTGTGAATTGCATCCTTCTTCTCCATGGGAATGCTTTTCAAGGACTTATTGATCATGGAAACAAGCCTGGGGGCGTTCGCACGGATACATATATGCAAAGGGACAGTTGGAAATCCCGCGTCTGATGCAATCTTTAAATTGGATAGATTGGAATTTTTTATCTGGTAAGAGACACTGCTGAGATACCCAACATAGGCGGCAGCTTTCCCCGTAGCGACCGCCCTTAAGCCTTCCTCAGGACTGTTGCTTTCTAAGATGGAAAATCCGTTGTATTTGTTTTTCACAAGTTCGACAACCGCGTAGCCCTTCGTCATGCTCAGTGTCTCGCCTATCAACTGCTCCAGAGTTTCAATGGGTCGAAAATGTGTCCTCGTAACAATTACCCATTGCTCCTTCGTGATAGGCCTGCTGAAGAGCATGAATTTCTTACGCTCGGGGGTCAGTGCACAAATAGAGGCAAAGTCAAGGCTTCTATCTTTGACTCCAGACACCACTTGCGGCCAGGAAGAGGTGGTCCTGGTTTCCTTACAGATTTCCCTCAAGTTAAGTTATGTGTCTTTGGCTCCGGTTTCTTAAAGTTACCTGTCCCACCGATGGGACAGGTAAAAATTCAAGCCGCTAATTTGACGACAC